>Ga0256404_1001521_pt1 | contig 55425 bp, 65 predicted proteins | sample RumenRJG_01DNA_FD_185990 | JGI IMG/M metagenome (GOLD analysis project Ga0256404, IMG submission 185990) | Bovine rumen microbial communities from Lethbridge, Alberta, Canada - RJG_01 | ecosystem: Host-associated > Mammals > Digestive system > Stomach > Rumen | place: Canada: Alberta | collected... | reverse complement strand
TGTCATAACGACGTATTGCAAAATGGATAATCAAGAAAACCACAATTGCACTTACAACTATGCATTCGATAAATGTTTTATAATTCTTCTGCATATATTGATGTATTAATAGCACTCTAAACTCTTCATCTGTCAAACATACTGATTCACTCTATTATACTCCTCCCACAAAGATAACAGACTTTCCAACATCTCCACTCTCTCCGTCTTCAGTTCTCCCTTATTTTTCAATTTTCTTTGCTGCTTAACCCAGTTAAGCATATCGTGCTCCTCTAAACGGGGACGTGACGAATTTCTATGGTTCTTCTCCATAAAGCCCATCACGTCATGATATCTTTTATTCCATCGTTCTTCTTGAGTCATATCAACAAATCTTCTTCATCACCCCCACTCCTGGCACAGTGTCGCTATCGCGCCACAGAGCCTTCCGCTCCCCACGCAGGCCGTGCAGCCTGATGGCAGCACCGCCTGCCAAAGCCTCCCGCTCTCTTCTATGATGCTATTACTTTTTATCTTCTTTCTTCTTAAATTCCATAGGTGGTAGATACTTCATCCAATCCATCATATTCAAATGAATCCTTATTCTCTCGTCAATGTTTGCCAGTTCTATCCTTCGGTTGGGCAAATAATGCAGGTGTTCCAATGAATCCCCCATTGCCCATAACCTGTTCCTCAAATAGCCATCATCATGTATGTGCCTTTCTATATCATCCACCAGTAAATACACATTGTGTTCAAACTCTGTGCGGGTCGTGGGCGGTGGCATACCATATATTACCTCTTGCTACAACCTCACCTCAATATCCCCCACCTCATCAGTCCTCTTCACTGTCCCGAGCCTATTCAAATATCGCAACATATCACTCTGAGGATGTCCATAGCTATTATTCTCACCAACGGAGATTGCAATATTGTCACATGGCAAACTATAATGCCTGAAAGATGCCCCATAGTCGCCTCCATGATGAGGTGCTACCAAAGCATGCTCATTGGTACCGATTCCGTGTTCTCTCTCCTGGTCGTATACACTCTTTGCCTGTATCAGTCTGCAGTCTCCCGTATAGTTGACGCTTTTGGCTGTTCCTTTCACAAACATCGCCATTCCACAATAGTTTATGTTCCTACTCTGCTCGCCTAGGTATATTGATATACATCCTAAGTTCCTCCACAAATGCATTTTTATGCCATCAGTCCTCATCGCAGGCGATACGCACCATACCTTACTATAGCCAAGAGCACTCTTAAAATTGTCATATACTCCCGTCGCAGTCACCGACTTCATCTTGTCCACACATATCAGTGCGCTGAAACATTTAGAAATCTCTTCCTTAGATAGCAACTTCAAGCAATGAATATGATCCATATCCCAATGAGAAATCACTAGTATTGGCTTCGATATTTCTAAATCAGCCTTACGACTGTCAAATATTGCTGTCACTTCAGCCGTTGATGCATGTAGTTTTGCCCCTGCATCAAATAGTACAACAACCCGATTTCCAAAGCGCAACTCATTCCAATTAGCCTGATCTACATCCTTTACGTACAGGCTCATATCATCAGTTGCTGATATTATGGCAGGCATCTCTCGCGGAACATTTCTCATGCTCATGTCTTCTGTCTCGAGTGGCTCATGCCGCTGCAACAACTCCGAATCGTCATTTTCTGGCATCTGCATGTTTGCCAAATTGTACATTCCACCTATCAACAAGGAGTTTTCATCTCTTTTCAGTTCAAATGATTTCAGCAGCTCAAGATTCAGCTTGTAATAGCATCCTCTCATCAGGCGCTTTGATGATTTTAAAGACTGTAATTCGATATATGATCCAGAATTCTCATGTAATCCGACAGCCTGTCTAAACATCACTAAATCTTTCGGAAGTCGGAAGTCGATGTACGCATCCACGATTCCATCTCCGGCCTTGATGTAGGAGTCTAAATATACAATGCACTCCTGATTGCCCACTCTCACACCATACAAACGCCAATCCATAATAAATATCCAAAATTGTCAAAGAAAAGTCAATATTAAGCTCAAGGTTAAAAAATAATCTGTGCTATTTGTGTGGCGTTATCGTTGAATGCGCAAAATCCCTTCCACCTCATGCTCCACAAACGGCCCCTCTTTGCACTCAAAGATAACACTCCCTGACTCTAACGACTCCAGCTTATGCCACACATTCTTAGGGATGTCAACCCCATAGTTACCACTCTCTTGACTCAACACCACATCTTCTATGATAGAACCATCATCCTTGTGAGTAGTCACTATAACCTTGCCTCGCAGGATAACGAAAGACTCATCCTTCTTTGGGTGCCGATGGATGGATACCACCGTTCCTGGCTCCACCGCATTCAACATCCGATGGCACTTATCCTACAGCGACTGATGGTAGTTATAGTTCATGCGCAGACGGACCGATACCTTCACCAATGCCAATACCACACACTAAAGCCCACTACACCTCCATCATATCCTCCGGACCTGTCGGCTCATACTTCCCATTCTTCATTTCCAGTATCACAGCGCCTGACTCTAATGCCTGCACTGTGTGCCACTGGCCAGCAGGGATATTTAATGCAACTACAGGACCATTAGGCGATAGTTCTATGCGCTCAGTGCATGTCCTCTCAAGCTCATCGTAGTATTCCTCCACCAGCCTGCCACGTAGGCATACTACGGTTTCCGAAGTCTTCTGATGTCTATGAATAGGTAATGGAGAACCTGGTTCTATTGCATTGAGCATCCTCTGAGAAGTGTCCTCTTCAGAGTCGCGTAAATCCATATTCATGCGAAGCCTTGGCGATTCTTTCGCCAGCTCCGTCAGTTTATCAAGTACTGCCTGTGTAATCTTTATATCCATCAATTTATAAATTTAAGATTATTTCTTCAGCGAAGCCAGATACTCTTCGTGTAAATGATAATACTTTATTTTGAACAACACGTATGCTACAGCCAGCACCAATCCTGCCACCACCAGATAAATCCAATGCGCCAGCACCGTATTAGGACACAGATAGATAAATCCTAACGATATAACAAGCTGCATCACCATATAAATGAGGCTTACAGTAACATGACTCATCTTTAATTCATTCGCCATCAGCTGATACGCGTGTTTACGGTGTGCCTGCCCCAGGTTCTCGTGGAGCATAATCCTGTGGAAGATTGTTAAGCTACCGTCAATTCCATAAACAAGGAAGAAAACTATGTAAGTCACATCCTTAGTGGCAAGCATCAACCTTCCCAGTGCAAAGAGGATGATAAACGCGATACCAATGCTTCCCACATCCCCTGCAAAGCACTTCGCCTTTCCCTTAGGCCTGAAGTTAAAAATACTAAACACCAGCACCCCTATAATCGCCACAATCAAGTACGACGGCTCAATAAAACCTATACCATTATCAATTTTCAATTCTCCATTTTCAATTAATAATGGCACCAGCATAGCAAACGAATAGGCAGCCGTAATCCCATTAATCCCGTCCATAAAATTGATAAAGTTGGTTGCACCCACGCAGAAGAACAAGGCCACAACAACGATTACCGCTGTCCACAGCCAACTATCCGCAGCAGTGTACAGTCCCATACTCCAAAACATTAGGAGAATGGAGATGATCTGAACTGCCATACGCAGGCTATCCGGTAATGACTTAACATCATCCCAGAAACTAATACCACATATCAGTAACAGACCACACAAGAACGGCAGATACTGTGCAATAGCATTCCCTTGAACCACCATAAGGATGGCCCATACTACCATTGACAAACTGAATATGACGCCACCGCCTCTTAATACAATAGTCGAGTGACTACTCCGCTCGTTCGGCTTATCAATAATATTAAACCTATCCGCAATGCGGAAGTACACCAGCTCCGCCACGAGCAATATCACAGCTATAATAATGTATGTAATGAATATATTCATACTCTTCTATTTCTTTACATAATATCCACCCGTCTTATCAGACCCTCGATATTCTATCATGCCTTTCTTTTTCAATTTATTCAGCTGTTTCCACACAGTTGATACCGACTTCTCTCTCATTTCTGCTATTTGGCCAATCTTAATTCCTGGCTTATTAAGCACAATCAAATATACTTCTTTGAGAATACCATTAAGTGATTTTACATCTCCATTTACATCTCCATTTACATCTCCATTTACATCTCCATTTACATCTCTATTTAATCCGCCATTGCCTGCCACTTGTCCTGCAGCATCCTTCGCCTGCCTAATGGTTGCATACACCATAAACTCATTCTGCCGGTACTCCGGTGCAGGCAATCCTGCCTCCGCCATCTCACGGAACATCCTGTCCACGCCCTCGCCAAACTCCTTCACCAACTTGTACGACCGCATATACAACGCAATCTTCGGATTCCTCGAAAAGTGCATCTCTCGAATGTTATACGGTCTCACCAAGCCGGGCAGAATGCCAGGACTCTCCACCGTGATATGGTCGTCAAACAGCTTCACCTGTATGTCCGTGCCCAAGATGCTGTAGTCCCTATGGCAAATCGAGTTCACACATAGCTCGGTCCAGCAAAACTCAGGGTACTGCTCATCCGTGCGGAATCGTCCGTCAGACCCCAGATATGTATGTTCCTTGATTTGCGTTTTCACAAAGGCCAGCACATCGTTTGTCAACTTCAATATAGGTCCGGTGAAAATTTCATCCTTCACCACGTTCATCTCTGTTCCCACCTTGGCCTCTGTGCCGTCATAGCGGATAACCCGTACCTGTGCCCGCTGGAAAAACCGCTGCGGATTCTTTCCGAACAGCAGCACGGCAGCCCCCGTCAGCGCCTCATACTCTCGCCCTCGGTAGTCCTCCTTCTTCACCACATAGCCATTCTCGCGCAGATACGTCTCAGCCCCCTTTCCATAGCCTATCACCTTCACGTAATCCTCTACCAGATCCATATCCAAGTCCTCCCATCGCGCGTTATTCACCGGCGCATCCTCATAGTAATGTTCACCCTTGGCATACACCAGTTGCATTCGCTGCTCAAAGTTCAGTTTCTTCGACTTATCACCCACGCGATAGTACACCTCGTCCGCCTGATTAGCATGCACTCGGACGCTCTGCGGCACCGTCATCAGAATGATATGGTTGGGCTGGCCATTCACATCCGTCACCTCTATATACTCCGTAGAGGTTGCTATGGATGGCACACAATAGTCAAACGAAGCCCTCAGCAGCTCGTTCACGTGATCAGTCTTACCGTCCACGCCCGTCAAGGTGCCGTCATCCTCCACACCCAGAGCAATCTGTCCACCATCCGCATTGGCAAATGCGATGATGGTAATCGCCAGTGCCTTCGCGTCGATGCGAGCGCTCTTCCGGTCAAACACCTGAAACTCCGTCGATTTCTGTATTTCTTCTATTGTCATATCGTATTCTCTTTCAATAGGGTCTCACGATCAGATTCGCAGGACACTTAGCGACCTGCCGTGAGTTATGGAAGCTATTATCCGTTCTCCGTAAAAAGAGTTTCATCGTTTGATGGGACTCTTTTTTTTGTTCCTCCGTTACAGGCACAAATGGCTTGCAGCCATTAGAGTCTTTAGCTCCCTTACAGTTCGTACAGCCGCGATGCGGCAGCACCAACTGCCTAATGTCCGCCAGATAGAAACTCTTTCACAGATAGAACTTTCGTACTCACATTCAAACGAGAGTAAATTGCCTTCACTTTTGCCATCATCCTTTTGTCACTCGTTACTAAAGCATCGCAAATCATGGCAGAATACGCATGAGAAGCATCGTAAAGACGAGCAACGTCAGAATGGTTCGTTTTGATGTCACCCCAATAGTTGGCCGTATCAATTATGTTCAGAAGGGTATAGTATAAAACTTTACCACCAAATGCTTCTGTACTCAAAAGATAAGGTATCAAACCTATTCCAAGTTTCTTTTGCATCCTCTCATCTATAATTTCCAACACCATTTCTGGTGGTTCATTGTTGAACTGTCTGCTCTCAAAACCCAATTCAATACGTACCTTTTCATAAATGTTGCCCCCTTTTATGGCCATAGCATTAATAGCGGAACGAAGGGGCGTATCTACTATCCGATACATTTCTTCGACATCTTTCTGGAAGAACTCGGGGTCATTCAATACACCAGTCAATATGCACTTCTGACCACAAAGCCTTGATATCAAATCCAAACGCCCCTCCTGTGACACTTTGGGATTCTCTCTTGCTTCCAATAATTCTCCCAAGTGGGCATCTGAATAGTAGTATTCTGTGTTTGGTCGTGACAGGAAATCTTCAACTTTGAACTTCCCCTGCTCAATATCAACCAACACGTTATTATCAAGATAAGCTTTCATAACGGCAAATTGCCTGGGGCGTCATATTTCCCCTAAGACACATGAAACTTAAATATAGGCATTCTTTCCTTATATGCGGCCTGAGTCTCAGCATCAATTCTTTTCCAGTGATAGTCGATTGCAGGCTTGTCACCAAGGAGCAACGAAGCACCGTATGCGATTTGCGCATCACCAGCATTTTCCATCTGTATCTTCTTTAACTCTGCCTTTTGTTCTTCATTAAGTCCAGGGCTTCGTTTAATAATCTGGTATCTGTTCAACAGATGAACTGTCTTGCTCTCTGGAGCATCATTATTATTTAGCCATTCATTTATTTCCAACGCAGCCTTATACATCACTGCCTTCTTGACTTCATCCGTTGTCCTGTCGTAAGCCGCTATTAACTCCAACAAGAAGAAGTTACCTCGCTCATAGATGTGAGGGTTTTCGTTTTTCAATGCTACATACGATGGTATTACATCGGAATAGGGGAAGTTGTCACACTCCAATAACTTATCCCTGTCAAACCACGAATATATACTTTCATTTAGAGTACCTTCAGGGTATTTATATACTGCTTTATAGCCAATCGAATGGTCAAAGAAGTCCTTAACGACGTATTTTCCATTCTCGCTCTTATACACTAAAAGCCACAAATTCAAGTTCCCTAAATGAATATTATTGATTCCTATGGTAGCATTTTTCAAGCTGAGCTCATTACCTTCCCCAACCGTGTCAATGATGATGTCAATCGTTTTTTCATCCTTCTTCTTTACCATTGACATATCCAAGTCTTTATTGCAGTGCATTTTGTCCAGCACATCATTCAATTTATGCCAGGCAGCCAAATACACCTCTATACCCTTCGTTACATCATTGTCATCAGGGAACGGTATGGGCAATGTCAAAGTCCCTATATGTATTTCTTTCTTCTCTTTCAATGCCAACAGAAACTCAGCTTCAGTGATGACATCTTTCAGCATTTTGGCATCACGCTTAATATTCATTGAAGCTTTTTTCTTTTTCTCACTTGGATCTAAAGTAATAGAAAAGCAGTGGCCTACCTTAATGGTCAGCATTCCGTTTTCAATGGTGGATTTTATCTTATCATAGAACTTTCGTTCACCTACTAACACTGGTTGTTTTACTTCTCTCATCAGGGCAATTTTAGCTGGCCCATCACCAAGAGGTATCTTGGCTCCACCCGGCATATCAGCATAGAGATAGATAGGTTTGGTCGTTACAGTTTGTAAGAAAGAAATCTTCTTATCCCTGACAGTCAAATCTATTGAGAATTGATGGATGCCCAATTTCTCCCATTCTTTGAAATCAAAAGTTGGTGCATCTGCATAGCTCACCTGTTTCTTACAATCGCGCTCAAACTGCAACAAATCAACCTCAACCTTTTCTAAATCACGGTCGTAAGCCTGTTTCAATCTCACGCTCACCGATTTTTGTCCCTCTTTATCTCTTATTAGTGAGCGTAATTCGACAGGTGTCAGCAATTTGTAATACAGTTTTTTCTTCTTTTTCACCTCTTGCACCACAAAATAAGCAATACCTTCGTGCAGATATGCTTTCAGCGCCGCCATCTCTATTGGGTAACTATACACCCCATCCTTAAACTCGCCAAGGTTTTCGCCTTTCACTTGTGCAGCAACCCTGCCAGTGTAGTGCTCATTCTCTCGTTTACCACTTGCATAAAGATAAAGATGGCCGTCAAAGAATGGTTCTTTGTCACCATCCTTTAAATATGTTGAGACAACTTTACTATACTGAAAGTATCTCTCAACTTCAATTACAGCCAGTTTCTCTATTGCTCTACTATCATACTCACTCATAGTAATTCTCGTAATGCCATTTCTTTATCCCATGTGCATCCAACTCATCTTGGACAGCCCTCCTTAAGAAAGAGAATCTACCTTCACCATCTTTCTGTATATATTCGAGTTCATTAACCTCTATGAGAATCAACTTCTCATCTGCAACATCAGGCCTTAATGCTACATTCATACCATATTGGCCCAAAGAAGGTACTGACGGATACATCACTCCATCAAGACGACTGGCATACATTAGCATTTTAGCCATTGTAGCAGAAATGATATATTCGTAGTCTTTCGGGTTCTCAACAGGCTTAGCAAACTGCTCAGTCGCGAACTTCTCATATATATCAAACTGTAGCGGTTCATCAATAAAGGTTCTATGTTTAAGGAACGCTTCTTTAGCCATGTTTAACAACCTATTGTTTTGAACATCAGGATAGATTGAATCATGTGCAAAGACAGCAAGCTTCAAAGGGCTGTTTGTTATCCACCGAGAGAGTGTGTATTGTTCTGCGCCTTCTACATCGGTTCCCATCTTTAGAAGTTTTGATGACTCCATCAAAGCTAAATATCGGTTGTTGTAAAGAGGATCATCTTCATGACACATCGTGCCATAGAAGGCTGTAATATGTGGCAATGTCGCTCTTTGTGTTCTTTTATTCTTATCAGCAGGTCTATATGAGACATCCTTTCTCTCATACACATTCACATCAGGTCGGATGCGTTCTATTGTGGCCCCCCCGCTTATTGTGATCCTTAAAGTTTTTGGTTGGAATTGGCTAACCAATCTCAACACATCATCATAAGGATATGTTGAGAGGTCCAATTTCACCAACTCAGAGATAATCTCTTTGTTGCTCATACCCACTGATTCTTTCGCTTATACTGTTCTATCAACACCATCAGTTTATTAAACGCCTCCACCCTTTCTGGCTTCAGTTCGTTGGCATTCATTCTTTTTCTCGTAGCCTTCAGCCAGTTCAGCATATCATGCTCTTCTATTCTAGCTTAGATGGGTTACGTTTATTCGTTTCAATGAACGCCCTCACTTCCTGATAGCGCACGTTCCAACGCTCATCTTGAGTCATATGACATTAACCTATGCTAGAATCAGGCACATTAAGATATTGATTCTTAAGTTTTGCGATTATTGCATCCTCTCCTCTATTAATCTGTTCAATGAATATCTTGCTTATTTCTTCTTCTGCAAACTTTGTTTTACCTACAGACAAAGGTGAAACTTCAGTAAAATCCCTCAAATCCTTCACATTCTTCACTTCTACAGTGTAACTAAACAAAGCTAATTCAGTTTTAGAACATACAAACGCCATCTGTATCTTATAAGCAGATAAATTAATATGTTTGGGTCTATACAGACAAGAAACTTGATCAAAAGGATACTCAATGAGAGAAGAAAAACCAGAAATGTAAGAACCATTTAAATTAAACAAAGAGTCAGAAACGTTATTTGTTTGACTATCTTTCTGATTTACTTGACCAATTGAATTTGCCGCAAATATCCACTTGTTTAGTTGCTCGTACGATGTTCTATCTACTTTAGCATAATAATCGTGCTTCCCTTTTGATAACCACTCGCCAATTTCACTGTCTTTCGTAAAACCATAATGTCCCTTTGGAAATGATATTTCACAATCGAACAAATCAGGTATATCGTTTCTGTGGACTACTGAATTAATACCATCTTTTGCTTCTTCAAGTATTTTAAATATCTGTTCTTCTGACCTATAACTCTTACCATCCAGCATAATTGCTCTTAACAATGGGCTGACATCTTCTGCAGGCTTTGAATCAGAACTTGTTTTCTTACAATTTAAGAGATTGTCAAGAATACTATCCAACTTTGCATCTTTATTACAGAAAACCTCTGTAAGATCAGCTTGGGTAACAAACTGAGGTTTTTGTGTTGGATTTGGAATGAAATCGTCAGCTATACTTTTGGCAATACTATCATATTTAATATCACCCAAAGGGCAGGACTTAACCGCTTGAATAAATGACCTAGTAAATACACTCAATGATGGTGTACCTATAGATGACTGGTCATTCCTTGATGAAAACATGAAATAGCAGTTGGTAAACTCGCCCTTATGCTCATTTATATATTTGGGCATCAACTCAATATCCTTAATGTATTGGGTGCCCGAATGACATGCGTCTATAATCTTCACGACTAAATTAGCATTCAACGATTTAAGCAATCCATCTACCGTTTCATTGCTTAGTGTAGTCATATTTGGTTTACTTGCGTTATAATCAGATGCAATATACGCAAAAACATCTCCAATCACGGATCCATGACCAGTATAGTAGAAAAACACCTCGCCAATATCCTCTGATTTATACTTCTTTATAAACTCCGGCAGCTTCTTGTTGATTTCGCAAGCATCAACTTTTCCTTCCATTAGTAATATCTCTTCGTATTTTCCAGTAGCGGCCAACAACGAATTAATACTTTCCGCATCAACCCTGCAGCCACATAATGTACTTGCATTTGTATACTCAGAAACACCTATTACTATTGCAATGTTTTTTGCCATATTAGTACAGTCTATTTTTCATTACTCCCATCGCAGTGGCAATATCTTCAATAGCCACTGATCCTTCCCACATCCTGTATACATACTCTGGAGTTATCAATTCCAGATCGAAGGAGCATGACTTTCCTTCACATTCCATAAAATCCTTCAATCTATTGTTTAGCGTTGAATTAGACATAACCATTCACCATTAACCGTGAACCGTGAACCCTATTTTATCGTAGTCATCACAGTCTCAGGAGTAAAGCCCACTTTAATGATTGTGCACAAGCTCCTTCCCATGTCCTTCACCGAAGTACCCAACAGCCACACATCATCGTCAACTATCAAGTAGCGGTCATGTACTGCATGTGGCAGTTGTATATAGCTGATAGGCTCATACTGTTGGTTGTGCTTGTCAAAATCCAATTTCGTCTGCTCGTAATAGCGAGTATGTACTTCTGCTGAGACGCCCTTGTTTCGTTTGTCTAGCATTGTCAATACACGCTCATCCACAAAATTATCAACTAAGATGATTCTCTTCTCAGCACTCCTTATCAAGTTACACACAAACATATACGCATCCCACACACATCCCGACGGAAAAAGTTGTTCAGTGGTTACCGCAGGTGATAGTTCTTCGATTTTATCCAGCACAGCATCCAACTTCTTGTCTGTTTCCAACTGCTTTTGCTCAATCATATCCATTCGTTGAAACAAGGCAGCGTTAGCAGTAAGGAACCGTCGCATAGCAACAAAAGCACGAATAATCTTCACGCTCATCTTTTCAGCCAATTCATTGTGCAGAACTCCACTGAGTTGTGATACGCCTTGCTCCGTAAACACGTATGGTAAAGAACGCCTATCACCACCTCTTGTGTTTGAAATGCCAATTTGGCACTTCAAGCCCTCCCATTCTTCTTTGGTTAGTTGAAACATAAAATCTTCGGGGAACCTACCGATATTACGTTTCACTTGCCTATTAAGTTGACCAGTCTCAACCTTGTAGAATACTGCCAAGTCACGATCTAGCATCACTTGAACGCCTCTTACCAGAAAGATCCGTGCCTGTATGTTGGCAAGTGTCACATCATCTTTATGCTCACCATGCACTATCATTATTTTTTCCTTCTTATCGTCTCCCATATTAATTGATTTCATTTTTGAAATGCCATTTTGGCGTTTCATACCCTGAACCATGAACCATTAACCATGAACCAATAGTTATCCCTTCGCAAAACTCTTAATAGTCTCCCTCAGTCCATCCTTAGCTCTCAACGGCATTTCCTTCATGCCCAGGGCAGCCTTGATCTTGGCGTTGGACACCACGTAGTTCTCGGTGAGTTTCTGCATGCGCTGGGTGTTCAGGGGCAGGTGGAGCACGTCACCAATCTTGGCAAAGCCGTTCATCAGGCCGCGGGGGATGTTCCAGATATGCGCTTTCTTGCCCAGGGCACTACATATCACCTCTATCAGTTCGTTGGTGGATAGTGCTTCATCATCACCCATGTGATAGATGCCGCTGGGTACGTCCTTGGTCAGCAAGCCCTTGATTACCTCCTATTTGGAACTAAGGTGTTAACATTAAAACTCAACTTTACACCCTCACCTCCTTATCAAAGAAATGCGACCACACGCTATTAAAAAGGAAAGACGGCATAGAGGTGTAGCCAAACTGCTGGTACATCTTGCCGTTATGCAGGATGCTGAAGAACAGCTCCACACGTCTTCCAAACCAAGAGTGGGGACTTTTTGCTCCCGGGGTCTTGAATATCTCATCAAATACCTCTTGATACGAAGGCAGGAGATCCTGATATTCCAACTTGCCCTCCACCACATCTGCCTAGGCATCTATCAACGGCAGGAACTTGTCAAACTTAAACGACTTGCATCTTGCATGGAAAGCATCCCAATCCACCGACTGCCTCCTGAGCACCACCCAGTCCACGATATGTTTCAGCGTCAGATGCCCATGCAGCAAGTCCCCCAAGACGTGCTCTATATAAAGCATCACGGTAAACATCAACGGAGGACAAACCAGTGTGGTTCCTTCAAAACACTCCTTAGGCTCACTATCCAGCAACGAACGCAAGTAGCGCTCAAACGCCTTCAAGTGTTTATTGCCCCTTACAGGTGTGATATACCTGTGGCACTACACATAAACATTATCCAGTGTGAATTCCACCTCCTTATACACCTCGTGTTCCAGCCATATTCCTTGCCCTTCCAACAACTCACAGGCACGTCCCCACTCACTACCTATGAACACATCCAGATCACAACTGTAGCGATGCGATGGCACAGGATAGAATTTCGCGATAGAACGTCCCTTCAGAACAGTAGCCTGGATACCTTCTGCAGTCCATAGTTTATCCAGCTTACACGCCACCCTCCAAGTTTGTTCAAATTGCTGCCGTTGCATTTCCGAAAGCCCAATCCACTGAAGCAACAGCATCTTTGGAATTAAAGGCGCACTCGGCTTTGCCACTTCGCTATGCGAAGAACCATTCACCTTTAACCATTCACCCTGAACCGCCTCGATGCCAGTGGCAGCGAGGCCTATCACTTCCTGTTCCGATGCCAGTTCAAGGACGCTCGCCCAATCATTACCCTTAGGCAATTCCACTTGATTAGAATTGTCTAATGCCTTTCGGAGTAATTTCAGGAGAGTATGGTGTTTATTCGAGAGACTTGTACTCGTCATTCTGTGCTTTCCTAACCCTTGAAGCTTTTAAGTGTGGTCTGTAGTCCCGTACGCGCATCTACAGGCATCTTTCCTACACCAAGAGCATGCTTTATCTTTGCATTAGATGAAATATAGTTCTCCGTCAGTTTGCGCAACCGTTCCGGGTTCAATGGCAGATGCAGCCAGCTCCCCACCTTAGCCACGCCCCTCATCAGTCCTTTGGGTAGCTTCCATATATGAGCCTCCTTGCCAAGTGACTTACAAATCTCCTCTATCAGTTCATTAGTAGAGAGAGCCTCATCATCCCCCATATTGTATATGCCAGAAGGCACATCATGCGTCAACACCCCATTCACTGCGAAGCAAATATTCTCGATCGATGTAAACGTCCTTCGATTCTCAAATGCACCAAGAGGCCAAGGAATTCCCTTCTTCACCACATTATACAGCAGATTCAGGTTCCCTTTATTACCAGGCCCATGAATCATACAAGGACGGAAGATAGGGTCATACCCACAACAAGTTATTTATCTTGACTACGACTTATTATCAGCTTGTTTTGCCAACTGACCTTCCAGCCAGCCCTCCTGTCCATAATCTTTTGGTCGCCTCTGCGGAACAAAAACGTATTTACAGAATTGCCAAACAGCATTCAATAAACTCTTTACTTTATCCATAAAACCCTTACTTAGTTATTCCTTGATTCCAAAGTTTACTGCTCCAGTATTCCAACGTTCATCTTATGTCATTCAAAATGCCCTCCAAACTGCTGTACTTTTTCATCTAACAACTCTAGTATTTTTGAACAATACTTTCGAGTACCCGATGCCTGAGATGTATCAGGAAGGTAATTATTCAGTCTGTCTCGCAAACTGTCTATAAAATCTCTATCTACATCGAAACATCCTTTATTGTTATATCTTTTATCAAAGAAATTCCAATAATCGCGCTTACGACTATTATGATATGCAATAAATAATTCAAAAAACTGTTCCGCTCTAATGTTCTTAAACAAGTAAATAAGCACATGCTCATATTTACTTAAACTTTCTGAAGATTTTATGTCATTGACGATTGTTTCAAATTCTGCCCTAATATTATTATGGTTATTATAAACATTAATATCTCTCACTTTGTTAACTAAGGCTATAAATTCTGGAGTACTCACACCTTCATCTTGGTAGTAGTATGCACCAAGTCCCTCAACAAATTGACCATTATTTGACTTTGAAATTGCTGCATCAAATATCTCTTGCAACTCTGATATTGGCATCTTTAGGTCAATAAAGCCAAGGTTCTGCAGGCGTTGTAAGGCAAGAAAGAATAAAGGATAGTCCTGTAGCAAAAAACTTCCTTCTTTAACCCTCTCCATCGTTCTTTTAACAGCCTCTTCCATTACATCGTCATCTGTATTCCAGAACAGAGTTAGTTCCTGATATAATCGTTTCTCTTCAGATGTCTCATATCGTTTAGCTTCAGCTTCAATACTCTTTATATTAGCTCTCATTGCGTCATCGTCACAATATCCTGTCAAGAGATACTCAATCATCGGTAAGCTGCTTCCGTAAATATAGCTATTTGCAAAGTAGCATTTCTTTATGTGTCGCTGATAGTCAACTATCTTTTCTTCTTCACTTCTTTCATTCTGAGATTTCTGATTGTCATCTTTATTTTCTGATTGAAAACTCAGACTATCCATGGTATCTATCTGATAGCTCCATTGACTATTAATCTCTGCCAAGCTCTTCAATTTAGCCTCATCATTATCCCTTCGATACTCAATTGAATAAGCCATACTAAGTAGTAACATATAATTAGCTATTGCATTCATATGCTGTTCATTGTCGGTTCGGATTGTTTCCCCTATAATACCATAGATTTTTTCATAGATATCTAGGTTATACTTCAGGGTACGAAGGTTACTGCATTTTCCTTTCTTATAAATAGATGCTATATAATCTTTTCTTTCGCACAAATATCTGTAATAGCCTTCATCTCTTCCCTTTGCAAATTCCACAACCATATTCGAAATATCTGCTTTAATAGTATGCGTAAAGCGAACTATCTTCTCTTTGTATTTGTGATAATCAACGTCCTTCAGTTCGTCCTCATTACAGATGAAAACCACCTTCACTTTGTCATGCTCAACCAGTGTATTGATATAACCTAACAATTCTATCAGCAATTCAGTCTTAATACGTTCAAGATCATCGAAGCATAAAACATAGTGCTCCAAATTTACAGAGTATTCGCTCAACAAGTCTGATACATCTTTAGCATTAGTCTCGCTAACATTGAAGAAACCAGCGACCTTATTAAGGACCATGCCAGTAAGTTTAGCACCAGTTTTAACATACTTATTAGCAAAGAAGGTACTTGTCTCTTCAAATATCTTTATCCGCAAATCGTCAACTGAACAAATACCAAACAAAGAAATCTTAGCTACATTATACATTGATGAATTTTCTGAGGTATTATCCTTTGTTGGTATTTTTTTGATTTGCTTAGTAAGCACATTATCCCAATACCATGATTTCCCCGCACCCCATTCGCCATCTATCATAATGGCATAATCGGTGTTAGGGATCGTTACGTAGTCTGTTATTATTTTATCAATTTGCATATACCCTTTTCATTGCTCATCGTATAATCGTATCTAAATATACAACTATCGACTTGACATCATTATAATACTGCACCATTGAAGTTGACCCGATATTCGAAGATTGCCCATGCGCAATAATATGTCTCTGTGCGATAACAGAATCTAATGAGGTCTTCTCTTGCTCATGGTTATCTAGATAGTCCCTGAATTTTACACCCCATTCCACAGAAAAAGAGGTTAGCACTTCTTCAAATTTAGACGATTTCAAATTAGTAATGTCTTTAAATTTAGTATTCAAGAAACGACTAATCTCTTTAGGCACCCTGTTTTTTGAATATTCACTTATTCTCGTTTTCAAGAAAACTTCCAGCAGTCCGGCAGTCCTGACACATAATAGTTTTACCAGATAGCTTTTAACTTCTTCATCATCCTCCTCTTCCGTCTTAGTTTTAAGATTGTCAAGGTCTCTGATGTATTGCTGCGTTTTCATATCCATAATTAATGGTCTCTTGAAAACATTAAAATAGACAATCTTATTCTTTCTTTCAACGGTTTCTCATCAGCTGTTGAATAGGTTGCATTTTCCATATATGTATTATCCTGCATCAGTCTGTCATATTTCTCACGGCATTCATCAACGGACATTTCAGAATCTTGTAACCTTTTTGCAACACCAATCATTACAGAATCAAACAAGGCTGCATTGACTGCATTTCCACGTCTGAAGGCATCATTCCCCTTTGCACTAACAATTAGTGTGATAGCACTAGTAAATAAATTTGTCAAGAATTGTTTGTCATGTAACTGCAAATCCTTGTTCTTGAACATAAATGAGTTAAGCAAAAGCTTCAATCCCTTCTTGTAATCATTATGAGTAAAGTATAATGCAAAGAAACGAAGTATCATTTCCTGCTCTTTCATTCTCGGATTCTCTTTTTTGAAAAGGGATCGCCATGCCGGTATATTAATAAGTTCGTTTAAAAGATTATTAAACCTACCATGATAGATACAAGCTCTTATTTCCTGAGGTTGTAATAGCATACCACCAGTATTCAAGCGTTCAAACACCATGTATATACTACTATTGTCCTTGTCTGGAGCCTCTTGCTTAATAATGGTAGCATGTATAATGGCATCATCCAAACGTCCCTGATCGTCTGGGGTCAGTTCATCGTATGATTTACCATTCAGTTCTTCACAAACACCTGCAAGCCTAAATTTTTTTTCACCAAAGAAACCTTTATAGAACTTCTGAAGACTCAGTAACCGTTGTTGGCCATCAATAATAAGATGTGGTGTATTTGAATTACCAGAGTTTTCTTTACCTGCTTCAATGGCATCCCTTGACAGAAATATTCCTGGTACAGGTAATCCTATTATGAGAGATTCTATAAATCTTGATGCTTTTTTAATATCCCATACATAACGGCGCTGAAATTTCGGCACAACAATTTGGTTCTTCTCTAATCGTTTAATTAGCCCATCAACAGTATAATCTGCACCAAAACTGGAAATAGAAAAATAAATAGAATCATTCTCTTCTACAGCAGTGTCATCTATCTCAGTTTCTAGAAAGTCATCTTCCTTATACTCTTCTATAATTACTTTTTCTTCCATATAATCAAGTTTTCAATTATTCGACTTAATAGCATTCTCTTCTCTAACTAGGCCTCATGTTTCGTATGTTGTAACACAGTCACGACTTGTCCCTTTGCTTGTCGGTTTTACCGTCAAGGGTTTTCTATGCCCACCGTTTTTTTGCAGGTTTCCTCATCACCATCTACAAATACATCTCCCCATCACGCACATTCCCCCTATATTCCTTCTCGAACTTTTCAATATGCTTTTTCCCAATCTCTACCAACCCTTTATATTCCTCTACAGCACCTATCCCCGCTTTAAACAAGGCAATATTACAGTAGCCAATCTCTGCATTGAATTTATCTAGCAAGAACTGTTCCATAGGACTTATCAACTTACCTTTTATTAGTATCTCACTATTCAATTGAGCCAAGCGTTCATTATAATAGCCTTTTACATCTTCAATCTTAACCACATCATTTACCTTAGAGCCAAGAAGATACACTCCAACAACAACCTTAACAATATCGTTCTTCACTAAGTCTTTGGCTTTTGAAGCTATGTCCTCAGCTGACAATTCTGTTAGTTTCTTACATGATGGCAAATCTTTGATAGGCACCATTGATCTGACGATATCCTTTAATTCACAAAGCATATCAACAATGTCAAATACAGCTCTTCCTATATCCAAGTCATCAATCCTTCGATATACTTCTACTTTTGTTTTGCATCGTTGTATACCTAACATCGATGTCTCAAAGCAATCTTCAAACAATTTGATGGTATCGTAGCAGTAACTTCTGAATAATGCACGTTGCTGCACAAAATTCACCCCAGACCGATTACTATACTTTTCGCACAATTCCCCTATTTGAACCTCAATATAATTTGTGTCCTTAATCGCAACAAATATTTCGTTCATTTTTCCCATCTTAAACACTTCTTATCAAGTTATCACCTTACCAATCCGTCCTTAATGCGCCTGCATAACATCATGCCCCAAATGGATTTATGTTTTTTTCCACCCTCCGGTACTTCACCCCTCCTTCACTATCACACAAAACGTCTTAAATATCAGTCCCAAATCATACAGGAACGAATGCTTCTCCACATACTCCAAGTACAACTTGATTTTCCCCTGCATGATAACTTCGATATAATATTTCTCCGGATCCTCCGCTTTCTCCATCAACTCATTCTCTTTCCTGAACTTAATGCTGGCGGGATCGGTAATACCAGGTCTTACATCCAGCACATGCATTTACTCAGGTGTCCAATAATCCACATAATGTCATACTTCAGGTCGTGGACCCACTAACGACATATCACCCTTTAATACATTTATAAGCTGTGGGAGTTCATCAATAGATGTCGAACGTACAAACTTACCCACCTTGGTCAATCGCTGTGCATCGGGCAACAATTTTCCGTTCGCATCACGCTCATCCGTCATCGTCTTAAACTTAATCACCTTAAATATCTTAGCATCCTTTCCAGGCCTCTCTTGCGTAAAAAAAGCTCCAGCCCCCTTATTTGCAAAATGCGACCAAATGGTGATGATAATCAGAAGCCAGCCAATCAACAGCAGTACAATGAGCGAAATCAAAAAATCAAGTACTCGTTAAAAAAACATTTATACATATTCTCAATCAGGCTATCGCGCTCTTGATAGTCTCAACAATATACCGCACATCCTCATCGCTCACATATGGACCGGCAGGCAGACACATACCGACCTTAAATAAAGCTTCCGAAACGCCATTAACGTATGCAGGGACATCCTTGTAGCAAGGCTGTTTGTGCATTGGCTTCCATAATGGACGTGCCTCTATCTGAGCCTTATCAAGAACCACACGCATAGCTTCTACGTTAGCATTGGGCTCACAGTCAGTATGAGCAGACTCTGCAGCATGAATCACACCGGCGGCACCACCCACAGCACCTGTCACGATAGTCTTATAAGCGTCCTCCTGACCCTTCACCTTGACGTCCTCATCGATGGTAATAGTGCAGAGCCAGTAGTTACTGTCATACTCACCAGTATTAGGCTGGCTATGAACGTGTATTCCTGGGACATCAGCAAGCAGTTCCTCATACATTTTCTGTATGTGCTTGTGGTGAGCAAGGTGGTCATTGAGAATGGTCATCTGTCCACGACCTATACCTGCACAGATATTACTCATACGATAGTTGTAACCTATCTTCTCGTGCTGATAGTACGGATAGCTCTCACGATACTGAGTAGCATACATCATGATCTCGCGCCAATGCTCCTCATCCTCCGTAATCAACGCACCACCACCAGAGGTAGTAATCATCTTATTACCGTTGAACGACAGCACGCCATACTTACCGAACGTGCCCAACACCTGACCTTTATACTTTGAGCCAAAACCTTCTGCAGCGTCCTCCACCACAGGAATTCCGTACTTATTCGCAATCCCCATGATAAGGTCAGCCTTATATGGCATACCATACAGAGCAACAGGAACGATAGCCTTAGGATACTTACCCGTCTTCGCTTTACGATAAACAATAGCTTTTTCCAACAACTTAGGGTCAATGTTCCAAGTGTCAGGCTCAGAGTCCACCAGCACTGGAGTAGCCCCAAGGTATGTCACAGGGTGCGTAGAAGCACAGAACGTAAAGCTCTGCACTATCACCTCATCCCCTGGCTTCACACCGCAGTTCAGCAATCCAAGATGCACTGCTGCAGTACCCGCACTCAACGCAACCACACGCTTATTAAGATTCGTATCATTCGAGCGATTCGTGTTCACAAAGTCCTCCAGGTCTTTCTCAAACCCATTCACATTCGGGCCAAGAGGAACAACCCAGTTCGTATCAAATGCTTCTTTCACGTACTTCTGTTCCATTCCGTCCTCGCTCATGTGAGCAAGACAGAGATAAATTCTCTTTCTTTCCATATTTTTGCATTAACTTAAGTTCTTCAATAGTTAACTCTAATATTCAAGGCATCAAATAATTATCATGATCCCCTTTCAATGCCATCACCAATTTTCATATCCGATACTGCTTGTATAATGATTCTATTGACATATCTTTCAGCTCCGCCATGTTTCCATTCGTTAAATTCCTTAACGAACAATTCTTCTGGATAAGTGACAATCGGATTCTCAGTGATTCCAAACCCATATCCTCTCACTCTTTCAACAAACAGATCAAAAGGCATATCCAGATTGTAGATCCGGTGCGCAAGCATTACTGCTTTTTTGCTATACCTATCTTCGCTACAGATAGTCTTGACCATCTTCTCAAACGGGTCATCGGTTAAGAACTGCTTACCAAACTGAGAAAGCGTATATATAAGTTTGCTTGCCTTCGTGTCGTGCCTAAAAAACATGCGTTTTAGTTTTGTATGCTTATGCAGGTCTTTGATGTCTTGCATTGCCATCACAAGTGCGCTCTGCTTGCCAGGCCTATTAAAATACTGTAAGCCTATAGGCAGAATGTTGTCTTTGCTAAAATCCGTGTCGCCACTATTCATACTATAATCCATCTTATATAGCACCCCATACTGTTTGTCAAATGGCGTATCCTCCTCCAATACAAAAGGATGATACTGTCCATCAAATGTAGTAGCTGCAAAGAACGCAGCGCACCATATATCGTTGGTAAAGTCCAGATAGCACGTCTTTATGCCATAGTGCTGAGCCAGTCCGTCATACATCACCGGCAGTCGCACCAGCCCAAGCTTATCATGTACAATGCCACCATTTTCTATCGACATAATCACGGGATGCGACTTCATCAGCAATATCATTTCTGCTGTCTGTAAATGAGAGCGCAATGTCTCCTCCTCCAATCTTTCTCCTTCAAATCTATATAGTGATGGCTGACATTTCTCATGATATTCACTTTGCCCTCGATAGAAGGTGAACGCTGTACGACTGGTAGGTAGTAAAACAGGAATTCCCTGTTTCTCATCCCTCATCAACAGGTAATGTCCCGTTTTTGACCAATCGTAGAAGAAGTCCGTCTTTTGACGATTAAGCGGTAACTTATGTATTTGAGTATCTTCCTCCTGAGCCACGATATCCTTAAGAATGTCCAGTATCGTCGGATAATCTTTCAATGTGTCTGCCGTTGGTTGTTTGCCAAACTTCTTCCAATCAATCATAGCATCAGTTTGAATTCGTCTGTCCAACCCCTTAAAATCTCCAGAGCGACATCAGCTCGCCCTTTTTCCAACATCTTCAAGGCCCTGAATGCCTCTGTATGCATGGCCACGTCACTGCAATGCTGTTCGTGTGCCGTCTCGGATGCTTCTCTCAACTTTTCCATACCAAGTTCCTCGTGACCTAAGTTTAAAAGGCACAGGCCTATATAGTACTTTGCCACGGCGACAAGGTTATAATAGTTTCTCTCCGTAGCCAGTGGAATGGCTATATTGAGGTCTTCCAAAGAGTCATCAATTCTACCTATCTCAAGGTAAAACCTTCCTCTGCGCAGATAAGCTTCAGCGAGCATATCGTTACGACCATATTCCTCGGTCAACTGTATCTCCTTGTCATGCAAAGCCAACACACCTTCCATGTCGTTCTGATGTCGCAGATAATGCTCTTTAGCCATCAGTGCAACAATGTTAAGCTCATAGTCATGTTGTGCCAACATCGCATCAACACAGGTCAACAAGTCATCCGCACGATTGAGGTCCACCAATGGCAATACAATAATCCTGCGAATCTCATTCTTCACATGCTCGTCATCCTGTTCTTTCAGGATGCTCAACAACTCATCACATACCGCATTCTTGGCATAGATGTCAAGGGTATTCAACTTCAACTGAAGTCCTCTCAGTCTATCTTGCAACTCTTTCTCCATCATTCTGCTCTTCCTCCATCACTATTGGTCCAGTATATACCTCCCTTATCATTATCTTGTCCAAATACTCACGTTCATGCTCCTTCCAGTATTTCAACGCTTGTTTCTTCTCGCGTTCAGAGAACAAAAAGAGTGGTCTATCCACAAGCGTAATACCCTTAACAGCCATCATCTTCTTTATCTGAGTATCTGTATAATCCTTAAAGTATTGTTCCTTTGCCATTTCAAGTGCTGCCCGTGAAAAACAATGTTCCTCATTTCTCAATGCCAGCAGCTTCTTCTGGAACAATTCCTCAGGAAAGAAATTCCTCGAACAATTACTATAGTTGAATATCAGTTTGTTGATTTCTGCCACGTGGCGAAACTTTATTTTCTCGAAGCCTGCCATCCTGTTCATATTCTCCATTGGCTTCATCTTCAGCACATACCCCGCTTGATTTCCCGGTCTGCCAAAAGGCTGCATCCCAACGGCTCTCAATGCCGGCTCCCTTTTGTCGCCAGGCATATGCACCGAAGGGTCAAAATAGTGATAAAACACTCCGTACTCATACTTCTTGGTGTCTGTTATCGCAGTATAGCTATCCGTCTCCCAATGGTATTCTGTCGCAGCAAAGAATGCCGCCACCCATAAGTTCACTGTCAGGTCTGTCAGTTCAGTTTTGATGCCGTAATGCTGTGCCAGTGCTTCCGCATCCACATCAAGGGGCAACTGCACCATCTGCCCCGATCTGCTTTTATAACATATGCCGTTCCTGAAAATTTGTGTCAACGGATAGTCCTCTATCATCATTTTCAGTTCGCAGAGTTTCAGCCGTTCCACAAACTGGTCTTCCGGCATCATGCCATTATTCTTTCGCGTCCCTTTTCTCCAAAGACTTGGCTTTGAGTTCGGATAGTAGCTGCTCTGTCCCCTGTAGTAGCAGTTCCAGCACAGCCCGACAGGAAATAATTTTACATATCCCGACGGCATCCTGATAGCATCAAACAACCCGTCTTGGTCATGGTGCGGCATCATAAACTCCACCAACACGCCCTTTTCCAATGCCCACCACTCTTCTCCTATCGCATAGCGGTCAAGGATATCAAGCAGCGTAGGTAGTTTACTGATCAGTTCTTCCCGTTTCTTGGCCCAGTCTGTTGTCATTCGTATTCGTCTGTTGGTATTGTTCTATATCTCGTTTCAGCCCCAAGTATATATCCCTATTATATTGAGACTTTATTTCATCGGGATTGATACTGTCAAGCAACCTCACAGTTTCCTTTGCAAACCTTTCTCTGTCTTTAACCCAACTGTACTTGTCATGTGTCCACATCATATAGCTGCATCTGGCCCGATAGACCTTTGCACCTATCTCTCCTTCCTTCATCTTATTTCGTTTGCAGTACGTCTCAACCTTGCGTATGAGTGACAGCCCGAGAGCAGTATATTCACTTGCCATAAACTTGCCCATCTCCATATACACCATAGTCACCAGGACTCTGTCACCAGATGACTCCGCTATCTTCAATGCATCTGACAATAGCCCCAAACTATGCTCCAATGGATTCGGCATCACCATCACATTACTTTTCAGCAGCAGCAACCTCACTCTTTCTTTTGGCGGCATGTCAGTGTCACGGGTAATGATGGCCGTCATCGTCAGCATCGAATCCGCTGTGCCGTAGTCATGATAAACGAGATATATCTGAGCACGAACAGTTAGCAGATTGATGAGGGCGTATTGCGATATAGGAAACGGGAAGTTCAACTCCACAATATTCTTTGTGCCAAGCATGAAATATACAGCGTCAATGACTCTCCGTGACTCCGCGTATTTCCCATCGTGAAGTTGCCGGTCAGCCTCCTCCACTTTAGAGCGCAACATTTCATCAAAGTAGTACAACCCCTTCATCACTTCCTGTAAAAAATCACCATTTAAGTTATCTGTATATTATATTGCCGGTTTAGCTGTCTGAAAATATCCATTCTGAATTTGTATCTCTGCACTTCATATGGCTTCTTTCCGTAGGGATTGAAGCCAAGCGTTGACCTGACATAATACTGTAGAAATCTCTTATCAAAGCCAAATGTTTGTTTTCCGTAAGACACTGCATATAGGTTTAAATACTCATTGGCTCTATCAATCATATCACGGGCTTCATCTATGTAATTTTTATATAGTGCCTCTAACCCTAGTATGTTCTTATAACCTTTTTCTATGTATGGGTCTGAACAAGACAGTTCTATATCATCATTGGGATGTTGTGGAGACGAAGGTATATAATTGAACGAGAGACGACTATCCTCATAATGATGCGGATGCATGATAAGATAATGATATGTGCCCGTTGCATCTCTTTCTATTGGAATATTACCACCTTTCAAATCAGCAGAGTTGCACCTCCAGCAACAAGGGTATAGATTAAAAATATTCACCGCAAAATAAGGAAACTCAGATTTGGGTAGATAGTGGTCTAGCACTGTTTTCGAAACCACATTTTTCCCATTTGCATCAACGTGGTTAGTGATTGCAACAGAACCGTCTCCACAATAAGGACAGTATTTCAACAGTTTCCATCTGAACACCCATTCTTTATCAAGTTCCGTTTCATAGAGCGTTTCTACAAAAACACGCTTCACTACACTATGGAAATGGCATACTGGTCCTGCCCCTTGTCTTTGTTGTTGACTCAGGTTCAGTTTATCTTGGTCTGACAATTTTCGCAGTTCCCAGGGATTACCTACCCATCTCACAAGGATTTGAAACATTGCCAACATCTGATCCATATCACCATATAGCAGTGTCCTCATAAATCGGTCACTTTTTATGCAATGCTTGATAAATGCCTCCGCCTTTGAGCCCGGCAGGAGTTTCATGACCACCTTGTCATTCCTATGTCCAAAGATTCCCTCACTCCATGGCCTTCTGTTACTAAGTTTCTTCTGGAGAGCCGCCCTGTAGGTTAAGACAAACTTATCATAGTACGCTTCTCCTATTTTCTTACCTGTTTTTGTACTATGCGCAATTGGAGCCTTATACATCTATCGTTTCTCTTTAATATAGTCATTAAAACTCTTCACCATAGGGTCACCCACGTATGGCATCAGCTTATCCACGTCTTCATTATTGCGCATTCTGTCAACCCATTCTCCAATCCTTTTGGCTGCAATATCTCCAATAGCCCTGCCCTCCAGAAAGAAACTGTTATGAAGCAAGTCATAATAGTTTGCGCCAAAAGTTTGTAACTTTACATCTGCCACTTTCCCTTTTTTCAGGTAGAGTGAATTCTGAGTCAAAACATCACTCAAAATAAAAGGCGAGTGCGTAGCAATAAGAATGTTGATACTCTTTATCACATTCTTATCCAAGTGACAATTGGCAATGCTTTCCAACAATCTTCTTACAAACGATTTCTGAAATTCCGGATGATAATACAACTCCGCTTCATCGAATATAAGATTGATATGATGATAGGGTATTCTCGTATTGTCGTTCTTGACACTCTCAATGTTTTTGGCATGGTAACAGATGTAACTCATGCAGTTAAGCCACTGCTTCTGTCCACTGCTCATCTGACCAAGCGACAGATGATCCGTCCTTGGTGCACCGTAGCATCTTACAGACAATGATTTCTGTGACACTTTCTCTTTGGGCCTATACCAGATGTCCAACTTAAAGAATGCTGGAGGTAATGCAAGGAACATGTCATCATAGGTCTCAAATGTCCTACCGTTCAGGAAAGCGTCCACTGCCATTACGTCTCGTGGATTCTGGTACTTTATCCCATCATCGCCTGCTCTCTTTATAAACGCCAGGCATTGTCTGATTTTTAAGGAAATATGAGAATTGTCATTGTGTACAGCATTCACCAATCCCAGTGCATCATCCACATAGTCGCTGACGTATTGCGAATACCCATCTGCGTCTATATCCTTTATATTGCGCAATTGCTTGGATATTCGTTGCCATGCTTTCTTGAAATCAAACAATTTCTCAAACAATTCATAGCCTGTACCAATCTTAATGGTTTTGTAGGCCATATAGCGTATAGCTGTTTCACGTTCTTTTTCGTTCTCAATATTATTCAGATACCTTTCATACTCTCTTTTCCACGCCATTTCAAACAACTGCAGCATTGCCTCTGCTCGCATCTTAGACATTGAGTCTTCTTTGCCTAGCAGCTTCTCTGTTTTCAATAACAGTGTGGATCTGTAATTCGTATCAAACTCGAAAACCAATTCATCTGGCACCAAATCCTGTAAAAGCAATTTCCCTTCTGCTTCCCCATCCTCATTTACCACTTTCTGAGAATATAACATCAAAGTCAGAGTTATGATGCGTTGCATCGCCAATTTTGTCTCTCTATTGATGTCTATATTGAAGTTCTTCCTATATGGAGTCATTACGATAGGTGCCTGATAACCATCGTTCTTATGAAATAGTCCGCTCAGCCATTTTCCATTCACCTTCGTTCTCTGACGACCGGTTTCCAGAACCACATCCTTTCGGTAATCATTTTCATTGAAAGCATAGGTGCTGTAATTAGTACTCACTGTATAAAAGAAGTGCGACAATATATCTCTTGCCACCGGCAGCGAAGGGGACGACAACTGATTATAGTCATATTCCATTTTTCTGCTAGCCTCATTCCACCCATAAGTGACAGTCATCTCCTTGGGACTTCTTCCGTTGTGAATACAGCCTATAGTGCCATCGGTCTCGAAATACAAGTCAGCTGTCAATCCATAGGCAAAGCGCAAATCACGTCCCCTGTTTTCTCTGTCCCACCCTTTGAGGGCAACAAATGCAAAATTGTTGAGTATCCGTAACAAGATGTCTATCAGAGATGATTTCCCACAACCATTCATTCCGATGATACACTGCACGGAAATCCTTGGCAATTTATCATCTATCTGATATAGATTCTCAATGTCAGGGTCTTCTTGCAGCAAGGGAGTTCTCGTATTCAAGTCCGGCTCTTCATAGTTCCCAAAAGGATACCAAGTATTCCAGGAAAGAGACTTCTTCACAACAGGTTCTGCCGTCAATAATTTTATTCCTATTAGTCGCATATCATAGATTTATTCTTATATCAGACATCAAATCACCTCCCCTGCATACTTCATCTTCTTCCCAAGGACAGTGCAGAAAATCATCTGGATATCCTTAATGAAAGAATAATGCTGGTAATAATAGCAGTTCAATCTCACTTTATCAGGGTAGATAACATAATCGTTATACCATATCGCTAGTTCTTGTTCGCTCATTTTATCAATCTGCTCCTGCGGAAGGCATCTGCCCTCAGACATCAGCCTTCTGACATCCGCCAACATCTCATCCTCCAAACGATATTTCAACGTAGCTGGCCCTGTAATCCCAGGCCTCAATTTCAGCACATCCCTGTCATCCCCCACAAGCTTGTCTGCATATCCAGGCACATCAGGACGAGGCCCGACAAAGCTCATATTTCCAACCAGCACATCCCAAAGCCCGGGCAACTCATCCAGTTTATAGTGACGTAACGTAGAGCCAAGTGGTGTGATACGGCTATCTCCTGCTACACTCACTGTACTCCAGTTCTTATCACCTTTTTTACCCTCAGCACCTTCGTTATTCTTTACAGGTATCATCGTACGGAACTTATGGCAGTCAAACAACTTGCCGTCTTTTCCAACCCTCTTCTGCACGAAAAACACAGGCCCTCCCGGCATCTTAATCTTAATCAATATAGCCACAATCAATAAGACCGGCCATAGTACAGCCAACCCAATAAAAGACACTATTCTATCGAATAAAAATTTCAGTATCATAATGAATTTATTCTTTTCCTTTACTTCTTATATCATCTCATCCTCATCACACACCACCTTTACGTTACCAACAGGGATGCCGCAGGAAAGAAGAGTTTCTACAATAGCATCATGCTGCGTCTGTTTTGTAGCATACTTCTCCTCATCACGATGAAAATAGTCTGTCCACAGTGAAGGGGTCGCTTCTTTTTGAATCTTCCTGATATATGGCAAATCGACCTCTCCAAGAGAATGTCCTATAATGGCAACCCTATCAACGGTTCCTTTTAGTCCTCGAAAAAAGTCTTCATGTTCCTTGATGATAGTATCAACTGGTTTGATGAACTGCTTAAAAAGGTCTCGTGCATGATCAACAGCATCATCAGTAATAACCCATGCTTCATTTTCTGGAGGCCAAGTGTCATCAAACTTCTTTTCCCCATGTCCAAAGATAGGATTGCTCTGGTTTCCATGGATATGAAGGATATTAGCCTGTGGCACCTTGTATATCGTTTCCAGTGTTTCAGTGTAGTTAAATGTGAAGAATAAATCTGTTGGGTCAATACCGTAGAAAGGCTTCACTTTATCTAAGGAAATCTGTGCCACCCAGTCAGAGAAAGCATCACTAAGACGTTCTCTGATATTCGAGGCATTCCAATGCATGATATCCTGCTGCATACGTGCCTCACGTTCCAATTCTTCATCTTCCCCAGCGTTGTCTACGGCATCTTCATAAATCACCTTGCCTGTAATGAGTCCTAAGGCTTTTTCAAACTCACGCCACAAATCTTTCACTGTGCAACCATACAGTTCCTCCAGCATTGTGACAAGGTCATCATACTCCTTACTAGCATTCATAAAATCCCGAAAATCCCTGTATCGAGATTTTATATCATGAGCTATATCAAAACCGTTACCGATGAAATATAATGTCTTCATATAATCTACTCTGTTAAAACATTATCCTTTCATCATAACGCTAACCATTCCTCTGCGAGCATACTCTATTAACTTATACTCCATCTTGTTTTCCTTATCCCTTCTATCCTCATCAGAATCATAGATAGAATCTCCCGTAAAGATATCCCCTGTATGAGTTATCTTACTCCGAAGATTGTAAATCCTATTGTAGTTCTTAACATCTTCGTCATTAGAAGAAACATATTCTTTTAAGAAGTTCTTAACTTTTGCTGTTACTCCCCATATTGGACGTCCACATTGGGGACAGGTATAAGGTGATGATATAATATGATGACATGAATGGCAATCTTCTTCAATAAGGTCTTTATCATTTGTCACCATATCTGAAAGAGTTTCCAAAGCTGCCACGCCTGCCATAAACGACAAACTATGTCTATAGTACTTCAATGCTATAGAATCAGAAATAAGTCTTGCTGCAGAATATATCTTCTTTTGCTTTTTATCGTCCATTGCAAAATAAGCATCCAAACATTTCACCGTTTCTTCTGAAAATGTGATTTCAGCTTTATCGTTGCGTATATCGTACCTATCCTGTTCTAAGTCAAAATACACCCCATACTGTTTACGAAGTGTCATCATATCAGCCTCTGCAACCTCAGAGAAAGAATTTCCCTTTAATTTATGTGTTGGATCTTTGTAATGAAAGAACGGATAGTAAAAAACAGGTTCTTCTTTTAAAATATCTTTTTCGTCCTCCTTTAACTCATTTTCAACATAATCATAGCTAAAGACTGGAAACCTTACACCCCAAGATGACGCATAGAAATCATATATGAAGACCCTGTATATCGAAAAAGCTGTCAATATAACAGGAATCTCTCTATCTTTATCCCATTGTGCTTTCCCATCACAATTATCATCAGGCAGGCTATACTCTAAGAAACAAGGGTAGTCCACAGCATATCTACTCACCTCCGGCTTAAAGTCTTTAGTGTAAGGCACTAATTGAAAGACATCCTTATATCTAAATGCTTTACGCAATGGTGTTTTTGTAAATACAATGATTCTAAATATAGCCATCGTCTTACATCAATAACTCCGTGTTGCCATATACCCGTTGATTAGCAACTCCAAGCATCCGTAGTTCCCTGTTTCCGTAGTTCCGGAAGTTGAAGTATTCCTTCCACCTCATGTGGGACAAATGGTCCTTCTTTACACTCAAAGAAGATACTACCTGACTCCAGGCATTCCACATTATGCCATACATTCTTGGGTATATCCACCCCATAACATCCATCCTCTGGGCAGAGCACTACACTCTCTATCACAGAACCTTCATCATTGTACGTATTCGCTCGAACTCTACCACGGAGTAGCACAAACGACTCGTTTTTCGTGGGATGGCGATGTATCTCAACCTTCGTTCCTGGCTCCACCGCATTCAAAAATCGATGACATTTTTCATCAAGACTCTGATGAAAGTTGTAGTTCATCCTCAGTCTGGGTGATTCTTTAGCCTGATCAGAGATGTCATTAAGAAACTTCTCGTCTATAATCTTCATATTTCACCTACTTGAAGAGCCTCTCCCTAATCTTCAGCCAATTCACATTTAGGAATATGCTTGGAGAGTACCTTAGTGCTTTCCACGGGAAAATCTTTGCAATCTGCAAAGTGTCCTTTACCTTGTTTCCAGAATAACCACCAAGTATAAACTCCATCAACTTTTCCGCCTTCTTGTCAAACCTTGAATTATGAGCCATCAAACGTGAATCCAAATCTGGCATACCAAGATATCTGTTTGCCAGGTTATAGAACGCTTGCCACTCTTTCATCAAACCAGCCTTATTAATCCATAATACCAAATTTCCGTAGTTCAGTGATTCTCTATACGTCCAGAGCAAACGACACCAGTCACAAACCTGTCTCAACGACATCCCTTCCTTATAAAAGTGCTTGATGAAGTGTGTAAACACAAGGAATACATCCTCAGTTGGTGCAGGAAGAAATACCAACGTACCGTTATTATCCCACGACCTCACATTTCCACCAATAAACACACTGTCTTGTGCAGCATCTACTTCCTTGTCAACTATGGCAGACAAGCCTGTCCGGAGTGAACCGTGTATCTCAACATACCATTGTCCAATACTCATCCCAAGGTGCTGAGAGTACCTCTCCTCGTTCTTGTTACTTGAAGAAAGTGGCAGAAGCAACTCTTTTGCTTTCTTGTAATTCACTTCACTCAACAACAGATCCACATCCCCGGAAGGTCTCCACAGAGGTTTCTCATAACATTGAGCAACCCCTTGTCCCTTAACCAATATGGCATAAATGTCAGCAGTACGCATCTTCTCAACCAACTCAGCAACAAACTGATTCATTGCCTTGTTGCGTTGCTCAATCATCTGTACCTCACCAATCCACTGAAGCAACAGAACCTGCGGAATATTGAGCTTTGAACCTTGAACCTTGAACCAATCAATCCCTTGTAGCACAAGTCCAAGAACAGATTGTTCGGTAGCAAGTCGATAAACTTCCTGCCAGTCCGTGGTCCCTTCAATCCGTATATCCAGATTTCCGTTTCCCCAAAAACCTGTTTTTACTAATTCAAGTAAAACTGTTTGTGTATTATTCATTCACTCGCATATCAGGCATCTACTACCTGATTCATTTTCACATATTTTTTTTTCTTATACAGGCCGCAAACAAGGTTTACACCCGTCAACCAAAGCGAAGCTATCACACTCCTCTTTTCAGCCTCCCTCCATAACTTATAATGCCAACCTATCATTGTCGTAATTCCGTGAGTACTCACAGAACCAACTCTACCTCTGCGATATTTAGCCAACACCTCAGGCAACAGATAACAGTCTGCTTTTTTGCAGACCTTCAGCCACATGGCATAGTCGTTGTTCTTCTTGATATCCTCAATCTGGATGAGTCCAATCTTCTCACGGTCATACATCACAGTCAAACATCCAGGCCAACAGAAGTTATACATTCCCCTCTTGGTTACGTGCTTTGGGCCAGAGATAGTTAGGCCTGTCATATTTCCATCAGCATCCATCTCCTGATATTCGGTATAGGAGAATGCATAGCCATTCTCTTCCATAAACCGCACCTGCTCCTCCAGTTTCGTTGGCTCCCACAAGTCATCACTATCTAGGAATGCTATCCATCTACCTTTGGCTTCCCTTAATGCATAGTTGCGGGATACTGCAGCTCCTGAATTAACAGGATTCGTAATCAATTTAACCCGTGAATCTTGACCCTGTAATTCTGATACCAGCTTAATTGTATCATCTTTCGAGCAATCATCTACAAAAATGATCTCCCAGTTTTGATATGATTGCGCCTGCACACTGTGGATAGTCTGTTCTACATACTTTCCACAGTTATACGATGGCATTATGATTGAAACCAAATCATTATTCATTGCTTCCCAATGCTTTATATGCTTCCAATGCCTTATCCAACAAGAACAAAGCCCTTTGAATATCTTTCTTATTCAGCACATACGCCAAGCGCACCTGATTCATTCCCATTCCGGGAGTGGAATAGAAACCGGCGGCAGGTGCCATCATAATGGTTTCACCAACCTTTCCTTCTGGTGTTTTCTCATCCTTCCAACAGAACTCATTCAAGCACCAAGCACAGAATTTTTCCGTATCATCTACTGGCAACTGTGCCACAGTATAGAATGCGCCCATAGGTACAGGCGTATAGCATCCGGGAATCCTGTTCACACCATCAATCAAGCACTTCCTGCGTTCTACATACTCATCATACATCTCTCGTGAGTACTGCTCTGTTCCTTCAATGGAAGCCTCTGCAATCATCTGACCAATCAAAGGTGGAGAAAGCCTTGCCTGACAGAACTTCATCACAGTTTTCCTCACTTGTTCATTCTTGGTAATTAAAGCACCTATACGGATGCCACACTCAGAGTAACGCTTGGATACAGAGTCTATCAACACCACATTCTGTTCTATCCCCTCTAGATGCATAGATGAGATATATGGCGAACCCGTATAGATAAACTCACGGTAAACCTCATCAGAGAACAGGTAGAGATTATACTTCTTCACCAAATCCCTAATCTGGTTCATCTCTTTCTGAGTATAGAGATAACCTGTAGGATTGTTAGGATTACAAATCAATATAGCCTTTGTCCGCTCGTTAATCAAAGCTTCGAACTTCTCCACCTTGGGCAGACAGAATCCTTCCTCAATGGTTGTTGCAACGGTTCTGATAACGGCTCCCGCAGAGACAGCAAACGACATATAGTTAGCGTATGCAGGCTCCGGTACAATAATCTCATCACCTGGATTCAGGCAACTCATAAAGGCAAACAATACAGCCTCACTACCACCACAGGTGATGATAATCTCATCCGCGTCTAACTTTATCTGATAGCGGTCATAATAGTTCACCAGAGCTTTTCTCAATGAGCGATACCCCTGCGAAGGACTATACTCCAGCGTCTTGCGGTCAATATGCTTCAGTATATCCAGCGCCTTCTGTGGCGTGGGCAGGTCAGGCTGACCAATGTTCAGCCTGTATATCTTTACGCCTCTATCTTCCGCTGCGTATGCCAAAGGGGCCAGCTTTCTAATAGGAGATGCTGGCATCTCAACTCCGCGTTGAGATATCTGCATATCATTCTTCATGTGTCTAACCTTAACTTGATATATGACTCTAACGTTTTGTTCTTTGTCTATCAATAGGTGCCCCTCAAGTCATAAAACAACATAGTTAACGTACAAAACTTGCATAGTCGTGCAACTAATTATTATGAGTCGAGAAATATTACAGAAAAATAGCCTTAAGAACACAAAACAAAAAAATTTTGTGTGCTAATACAAACTCCATGACTCACCATCAAAACTACTATTAATTAATTTACGTGTCATATTGTTCCTTCTATAATATTGTTTTCTTTTCCCACCTCCAATATAACAGTTATCAAACTTCACATCTATTGGGGGGCCATTGAAATCAATATCAAAATTATTTAGAGGGAAAAGATTGCAATTATGATAGGAAGCAAGGTTATCAAGATAATATTTACCACCATCTACAATATTGAGATAAAGTTTGCAGCCATTGTATTCTCTTCGTTTCGTTAAATATTTTTTAGCAATAGACGGTGATAAGCCAACATTGGATATAACACAATTATTATAAGTTATGTCATACTGATAATTTGAATTATCCCCAAAACTTAATATTGAATTATTAACTGATATTATTTCTCCTTTATTACTATGTATGTTGTAAATAATTGACCCAGAACAATCATATTCTGTCTTAGATTGAGATAAGTCTTTTTCACATTTATTTAGGAGTTTGATATTATCAAAATTGCATGTAATCTTATTTTCAAAAGTTACAGGCTTATTACAAAGAATTAAAGATATTCTTTCCTTCGCATTGTTAATATAATTGAATGACAAGTTTTTAATATGGATGGCACAGATATTCCCAACCGCATATGGATAAGACACATCTGTTCCCAACTCAACTAAAATAATAGACTCAAGTCCATTTGGAATATTAACTGACAAACCATCAATGTAAATATTTGGCCACGATTTTTTTGCAAGCTCCTCTCTTTTATTAATTGTATTCTGCAAAAGGCCAATTCTTAATAATATGTTCTTCTTCTCCGTAACATCCCATTCACATTCCTTAATGTATAAATCATATGGGACATATGTATTATAAGATGTCCCATTTATCAAAGGAATGAAATCCGAAAATCGACATCGCTCCATTATAATTTCCCCATATACTCCAGAAAACTGGTTATATGCTTGAGAAAGTTTGCTGTCTGAGATATGCACATTTCTTCCGTATAAATGTATATCTACTCTATTTAAATTGCATTTCTTAACATTTAATCCATTCATATTATTGGATCCAAAAACGCCCCAATTCCCATGGCCATAAGAATCACATAATAGAAAATCATATACATTATCTAGTTCAAATCCATAACCATATTTATCTTTTAAAGAATATGTACCATTAATCTTTATACTTTTGGCAATAACACGAGCGCAATCTCTAATTTTAATAATACCATCAGCCCATAACCCCGTACCTTCTGGTGTATTTACTGTAATATTCTTTAGTTGAACATTATATGAACCCTTTATAAGGAAACCATAAGTTTTTTTACGTGAATCATTCGTGCGATTAATGACAACATTTGAAATTGAAACAATGGTATCTTCAATATTAACATAAGAGCATTTAAGAACTGTTAGCTTTGTACAATAAGGCATAATTGGCGAATTTAAAGCCTTACCTTTTTTAAGAACTAAAATATCTTTACGAAAAGCAGAATAACCATACCCCTCTCTATTTTCAACCCAAGGTGTTTGATCCTCAAGTACAAGAAGTTTCATTCCTTTTTTTAGGGCAGAAATTGATTCAAAGATTCCTGAATCAACTACAACATCAGGAATGTCGATTTCTTTGGCAGTTTTTACGCGTGAAAACAAAACCACATCTCCAACATTATTGCGCACATTAATAACACATCCTCTAAAGTCTGTATGAGACGAAATAGGAATGGTTGAATTCTTGTCAGGCACCTCAATATTAATTGACTTTATTCCAGAGTAGTTTACGCCAACGCCCCGTTCTACTGCCTCTTTATGGGCAGTTAGTAAAACATTATACCTTTCAATATCACTTCTTGCATCTAGAAGGCCGAAGGATAAAGGAGAAATATCCCTACCTCTATTAATCCTACTTTTTCCACTAGCCGAGCAACAATTAACAAATATGAGAGAAAACAGGATTAGCCATATGTTTTTTTTTATCATTTCTCACAATAATCGACTATTTATTATATCTTTTTTCCAAAATCTTGCATGGCACCCCTATTGCTGTCCTTCCAGCAGGCACACTTTTATTAACTAAAGATTGAGCCCCTATGACTGCATTTTCCCCAATTTCAATATCATTGCGTGCTATTATATTTGCGCGCATTCCAATATATGCGTTGTCCTTAATAATTATTTTATTGTGCCCTTGATTCGGGCCATGACAGGCAAAATAGACACCGTATGATATAATGACATTATCACCAATCAAAATCTTATCAACACACAAATCATCCAGATAACACTTCATCCCTATAAATGTACCCTTCCCTATTTTAAAGCCACAAAGCCTGTACATCATTATACGAACAGGATTCAATACACAATTTGGTGCTATATTTTGACATATCCCTTTTCTAATTGTGTGCCATATCTGCTCCAGAATTGATCTCCTATACCAATATGGTATTTCATTAGCTGGCACATTAGGATGTCTCAATTTGTAAAAAAAAGACAATAATGACATGATGAATCAATGCTTACTTCTGATTGACAACAATATTGATACCTTTAAAAGAAGCCATGCCGCTATCGACGATAGATGTATTTCTTCCTTTACATCTCCGCCAAATCCCTTTTTAAATGTAGTTATATTGTATTGCTCCTTATTATTTTCATCTTCATTTATTCCTCCGAAATCATAAATACGATAACCAAGTCCTTTAAATTTAAGAAACTCGGCATAGTGAAGAAATCTATTAGACAATCCCACACTTTTTCGATCAACCCCTTCGTCAAAGCGTACACTTGCGGAATAGAGAAGACGGATAATTTTATTGCTTTCATCTACGATATTAGCATGCATTGTAAGAGGACGACCTTCGAAAGAAGATTTATACACAAGAACTTTTGGAAATTTATTAAGTGCATTAATATTTATTTCACCAAGGTTCTTTTCTCTTGCAAAGGCATTATAGAAGTCTACAAACACGCTCATATCTGAAACCTCTTCTACAGTATACCCTTCACGGATTGCTTTTCTAACTTCATTTCGTGTATTACTTTTAAACCCCATTAGAATATCATCTTCTGTTTTCTCTAGATCTATCCAAATAGTTTTACGAACATCTTTTACCATCATAGCTGGAGCAGATGACGTTCCAAATGGAGAAAAAGCAGAATAAACTGACGGTTTAAAATAGTCTATTGGTTTAACCTTGTCTGCATATAGAACAAGGTCCTTGAATCTTGAATTTACAAAAATCATAAATTTCTATAATTGCTTAAATTATCAAATTGTTTAACTATCTCTATACCTCGACAAGAATCAACAATTGTATCATTCATCATAATTGGATGACACATAATTTCCAAATTGTCTAATTTAACGTTAATTGACTGTTGAGTAATATCATTAAAGTATTTTGTTGTTTTAAAACCAACAATATGGAAATAGCAATTGATTACATTTTTTGCTATTATACGTAATTTTGAAAGGCCAACGTTTCTTGTTGCACGAATACGATTAATATCTGCTTTTAAGATAGGCTTTTTGATAATATTAAAAATAGGAATCTCTGTGTGGGTATGCTCATGGGAATCAATGTGTGAAGGCTTAATCCCCATTTCCATCATACGATTCAATTGCGCTTCAAATTCTTCCACAATTGCCGTTGCTTCTTTTCGAGACCATTTTTTAACCGAATTCCGCTTATAGGAGAATAAACCATCTGTGCATATTCTTTCGCATCCTTTTATATTCGTTGTTAACGGCTCCCCTTCGATCATATTAAAATGTAACCCCACAGATTCATTAAATCCGTGTTCAAAAGCCAATTTAATTGCGTCTTCACAATACGGCATATTCATCATGATTGTCGTTGATGAGATAATGCCATCTTCAAAACAATTGACTATAGCTCTATTTACTTCTGGCGATATACCAAAATCATCAGCATTTATAATAATCATTTCTTCAAGTAGTGTAAAATTATATGTAATTGTCCAAGGCACCTCGATACAAAAAATGAAAAATCATAATCTGAAGGGGCCATAAAATATATTTTAAAATACTCTTTTATAACACATAGAGAATTTTTAAGCACTTCTGAGGTTTTCCTTTTTTTGTTAATCGCGCTGTCTTTTCTTATACGTCTATAGTATATAGCATCCTGTGAAGTTAAGGCAACTTTATCAAACTTGTCAGATATCAAGAACATAAAGAGACTATCTTCACTATTCTTGAATTGTAGATTAAACCTCCTATCCCCTATGATTTCTTTATGAATGAGCTTATATACCGGCCCTCCAAAAAAACGTTTAGCCTTATTATATGGAATCGGACAACTCTGATTAATTAAACTATCATAGCTTTTAGTAATATAATATGGAGTATACTCATTTGTCCCATCTATAAATGATAATGGGTAACATAAAGGTATAGTATTCTTATTTGCAATTGAATACAAATCCTTTAAATAGCATGGGGAAATAAAATCATCATCGTCAATAAAAGCTATATATTCACCGGCAGCAGCATCAAGTCCTATATTTCTTGCATTACTGACTCCTCCAATATCAGTTTGAAATAGTCGCCAATTAATCCCACTATGCTTGCATATATATAATTCCAGTTGTGATTTGTACGGTTCATTACACCCATTCAAAACTATAATAACCTCGAAAAAATCTTTCGAGATTGTTTGGCTGTATAAAGAGTTCAAACAATCATAAATATAATTTTGCGGTTTATATGTGGGAATAATTACAGATATTTTCATTTCGAAAATAAATTTACTCTATGTCACAACAAAATATTAACTCGTAATGAAATCAATTACTCTTTTGGCCTGAAAAGCAGCATTCTTATTGTTAATTATAAAAAATCTACCTCTGGTTCCAATGAATTCAAGCTCTTCCTCATTCATGTGTACAACATCAAAGATTGCCTTGCTCAAGGCTTCTATGGACTCATCCGCCGGGAAAATCAAATATGGATAATATTCATTAGGTATACCCGGTAACTTGTTCATGACAACCGGAGTACCCGACAATAAATATTCAATAGTTTTAGAGGGGAAAGAATATTTTGTATAATCACCTTCACTTGTCCTTGGATTTACAAGTACTGTGGCCTGGACTTGTAATTTCAAGGCTTCTTCACTATTAACAAGCCCTAAATATTTTATTCTATTATTAGAAACACTTTTTTTTATGATAGCATCTTTCGCATCCCCATTCCCACATATCCATAATTCTGTTTTATTATCATCTCCCATTTCAAACGCGTTTATAAGGTTCATAACCCCATAAATGGCTCTTAATGTCCCCGTGTATAATATAATTCTTTTATCAGTTTTATACTCCTTATGAGGAAAATCTTTAATTCTATCAACATCGAAGAGCCCTTCCATAACAATGCAATCGATAGGCCTCAGAAAATAATCTCTCATCGCATTAGTTAATACTATTGCTTTATCGCATTTTGAAGCAAGCTTTCTGGCCTTGTCTTGTTTATTCTTTATCCACAATCTTTTAACTTTCGACATTCTTACCATAGACGATATGTCTGATGGAATGTCTAATAGGATAAGTGTAATATCTATTTTTCTATTTTTCTCCTTTCTTTTAAAGAAAAGACAAACTTCTAAAAATTCTTTTATTGGAGTAACAACTAAAAAATGTATATCTCCGTCCTCTTGTTTGATTATTCTATTCAGGGTTCGATACATGCTAATCTTTCTCGAAAACCTTTTCACGCCTATCAAATTACAAAATCCAACACTATTTACAGTAATGCCGTTTACATACGATAGGTTCCGTTTTGTAAATAGATTGGTATTATACTGCGGATAAGAGCCAACTCCAGGCGCAGAGACTACAGTTATTATATTGGGATCAACTTGTGACAACCCACCAATCAGAGAAGTCTCAAAATTTTGACCGGACAAATTAATACTGCCCTTACTTGTCTTTATTACTTCATCTAACAGTGAGGAGGCAAAATATTCTCCCACGTAAATTATTCTATCCATTATTCAAACAAGATACTATGATAAACAGAATATTTAGGCGCATAAATCTCAGAGTGGAAAAAACCATAATAGGTATAAAATGTCATTAATATATACAGACCTAACAGAAACACCTTTGTGAGTTTATTCTGAATTCTAGCATAAATAATAGGGTTAACAACAACCGTAAAAAGCATAAAATAGTACCCCAATCTCTGTATAATCTGCAAAACAAATCCGAAGGGAGTCATCAAATATCCCACACATGAAAATAGTACAATATTTACATATTTATCTTCGATTCTTCTAGTTAGCATCAAATAAATTGATATTGCAAATGGTATTAATAATACAAAATACCCCAATCCAAAACTAGATTCCTGCTCGAAGTTCGAATAAGACTTTCCATAATGACTAACAACTTCGTTAGCTATAATCCTTTCAAATATAGATTGCATGAATTCTTTATTAAAAAGAATAAAGACAAAGAAGACTACCATTGCCAGAGCAAAGAACTTAATCTGTTTAACTTGGAGTACGCCCAAAACTAGAAAAGGTATAACTACAATTACAGAATTATGTACCAAATACGCAAGGGCTATAAGAATAACAGAAATAACATATCGTTTTTTCTCCAACAAAATCCATATCATTAATACGATACACATTGCCAGAAATTGCCTCATCATTGACATTGATAACACATACAATGATGGCGTAAATATATAGACAAAGAAAGCGAACCATAAAGACTTTGTCGGGACATAATGCTTTATAAATGAATAAACTATCGCATTACATATTACAGAATGGCCAAACACAAATAGTTTATAGCCACCAACAAAAGAAAATAACTTACAAAGACAACTCCAAGCAGGTTCATCCCCTATAATTAGGTCTTTAAAAGGAGCCGCTGCATATTCCCTAAAAAAGTCATAATAGCCCCAATAGTCATTGCTATAATCATACCTTAATGCACTGACTAATGTAATAATAACAAAGCCCAACAAAAAACCATACTTAAATCTTGCTCTTGATTCTAAGTATGTAAGGAATAAAGCTATTAAGCTAAATGATAGTACTACTGTCATTGATTATATCATGATAAATGGACATCTGGATGTCACCAATTCGCTGGGGGGAATTTCTAACACTTACGTTTTGCCGCCCATACTCTGAAAGTGATAACGCCAAATCTTTTGACTTGATAAGTTTTGAAACACAATCCGCACATGTTATAAAGTCTTCGGGCGAATAAAAGAGAGCAGATTTTTTATCTGTAGCGATTTCGGGCAAAGAACCAGCATATGAGACAACACAAGGGACACCAACCGCTTGAGCTTCTGCTAAAGTAAGGCAATATGTTTCTACAAATGATGGGACAATCATAACATCGGAGCACAACATTTGATTAACTATCTCAGAAGAATCCATTCTTCCTAGAAATACAACATTTCTATCCAAGTTTAATTTAGAGATTAGCTTTTCCACAAATTTTGTATAACCAGTCTTTCGAAAATTAGGTAGATGTTGCTCAAAATTACCTACTACCTTCAAAGTAATATCTGGAAATGATTTTATTAATACACTTAATGCCTTTATTACAATATGTAAGCCCTTATATGGAACAGAACCGGAACTCACCATCAACAACTCCACTTTATTCGTTCCTTTATATTCCCATGGCTTCGATTGTAAAAACTGGGGCCTAAGATTAATATCCGTATTATAAATTTTGGCCTCTGAATTTGCGAAAAGTGAAATATGACTACGAACCCAATCAGATTGAGTAGATATATATGAGAAAGTTTTTAGCATTTCATTCTCATAATTCCCCCACTTTTTAAAATTTCTCTTTTCAATAAAAATAGAACTTGTCGGTTTTAAGAACTCTTTTAGGCCGATACATTTGATTTTCTCTATAGTATTCAGACCTCCGTAAAAAACATCACTATAAAAATAGAGATACCCTTGAATCTCCAACAGCGTTTTCTTCTTTAAATAACCTCGTGAGAACAATAAGCCCCAATAACTTTCCATACCCCATATATGGATGATATCAGGATCTACTTCATTAACAATTGACGTTAAACTTTTGATATCTTCTGAGCAAGGGACACCATTGTGGAGTTTAAAGCTAGGAACAACCCATTGAGTAATAGAATTGCAATTAGATTTTTCTACATTTACTACGTCCCTTTTCTGTGCAATATTATATAATTCCACACCCCTCTCAACTAAAATTCTTGACATAGTCTCTAACCATGTCCCAGTTTCTTTCATTGAGTCATTTGATAAAACGCAATTAGAAAACCATAAAACTTTCATATTAACAGGGTTTTAATGAATCAGTAAGAAAACGAATTGACTTGTCTCTTGATTGATTTATTAAAGGTTGGATAAGATCATAATCTATCCCCTTATTAAATAAGGCTTGAGCTTTGTCATAGTCACAATCTTCACTTATCAATCTGAGTGGGATACAACCATATAAAAAATCACCTTTTTGACGACGTTTATTATTGGAACGGCTATAAGGAGCACACGTAATCACGACATGACCTTCTCTCCTAGCAAGATCTGCAATTTGGTGCATAATTGTACCAGTACTCCCATATGTTCCTAAATTAATTTCAACAATCTTCATTATTCAATCTTAGAATCACTTATTATTTTTATTCTTTTTACAATGCTTTTAACGATACTGCCTGCCATTGATTTTTCCTCCAACGACAAACCGAATAAAACAGATGATACTACCATTCCTATAGTAGAGGCAACACATGTCGCAACAAGGCGTAAAATACCTTCTTCCATAAACAAAGAAGGAAGGGAACCCAAAAGAATCATCACTAGAGCAATACTTATAAGCGGCAAAAGAACTCTCTTAATGTATTGAACTATATTTAGACCACATTTACTTTTAGCATAATAAATGATAACAACATCCCCCCCTATAGCCCAAACAACAATCATCGGAATATATAGCCAAATCGGGCCACCGCCCATGTGGAATGCTATCCATGTAAGACATAATGGTAAAGTGTTCATCACACTCTTCCAAATAGCGTAAGATTTTATGTCCCCTTGTGCATAAACAGCTATAGCAGCACTATTAGCCATCTGAGTAATGATGCTCTGTATCAGTAGGAGCAATACAAAAATTGCCGACCAATCAGGAACTTCTTTCAACCATATTACAAGCACATATTGCACCTCTATCGACAGGGGAATGCCGAAAAACATTGTTAATAATGCCGAAAACTTACAGCCAACAATTGTAGCATGGTTCATTGCTTCAATATTGCCAGCACCTGCACTCTTTGTTATCACAGGATTCAGAGCCTTCATCATATTCCCAGAGAACATTGACAGCGCCCCGTTAACTTGATTAGCAATACCCTGTGCCGCATTCAATCTTGTTCCAAAAAAATGGTTTAGTAAAATACCTATGCCCTGTGCCGAAAAGAGGCTGCTAATAGCCGTTAGAAAATTCCACCCGAAAAAACTAGAAATTTCCTTCACTAAGTTTATGTCCCAATACTTAAGAGGTGCTATCCTACACTCCTCATAATGACGATGACAATATACTTTCATGATACTCAATGTAATTAGTGGTATACATGCCATCAGAACACTATATATTACAAGCTTATCATTCAATGTATACACGCAAATAAAGGCAATGCCTAATTTTAAAAGCGACTCAAGAATACCTATGAAGGAATAATAGAGCATATTTTCGTGAGCATTAATCACAGCATCATATGGAACATTAATAATCGTTAGCACAGTATTGAAGACAAGGCTATAATATACGAGACGAGCTGCTTCTACTCTTTCTTCTTCTATGTTTAAAACGCCATTAAACAGAGGATACATAACGGCTAAAAGCAATAAAACTGTTAGGACGGCTATTGTTGCATGAAGAACTATACCTACATTAAAGATACTCCGTTTCTTTTCGAGCATTCCACTCCCTTCAGCATATGACATAAAACGCTGTGTAGCATTAGCTAGAGTACTATTTAGAAACCCTAGCAGCGCAATAGCCCCACCGACAACATTATAAATACCGAAATCTGAAGCACCTAACGATGCTAATATTAAACGAGTAGAATATAACGACACAAACATCGTTATACCCATCTTAATATAGAGGTATATAGTGTTCTTTACAACGCGCGAAGAATTGGACATAAAAATTATTTCCAAAATGCCTTATACAGATGATGCGTCTGCCGTTTTTCAACGGGAGGCAACTTCATATAATCACCATAATAATCGGTAAGATATTCATCGTAGCCAATTGGAACAGGATAGTTATTACCTTCAAATTCTAAAAAAGCTTTACCTGAAAAAACATCATTTCTATTCCGCTTCTTGACTCCATATGCAGCAATTGCCGCTATACCACAATAATGAGTGACTTGTGAATTATATTTTTGAGAAAGTTTGTCCAATTGGATAACCAGCCTATGAGCTGAAACGATTTTTATATCATCCAGTAAGTGCACGAGAGCGACAATAATATTTTTGACGATAGTTCGAAACAAGTTACGTCCCATTGCATAGGGAGCGCATATTCGCAACATCTTATCCTGCGTTTTCTTTATAGTATTACACCATTCTTCAGCCTCTTTTAAATCGTCAGGATAGTTATCTATTGGGAAAACATCAATCTCGACCCCTTGATTTTGATATTTTTTTCTCAAAGGTTCCTTTTTCAATGTTTTTAAATCGATTATTTTGCCAAAAGCGAAAGGGAAATGCTGACAATTATGAAGAGTCATAAACTCGAAATCATCATTTACTGGAAATTCACGAATAAGCCGTTCATAATCAGATCGTGGCATCATTATATCAATATCATCGTCCCACGGAATAAAACCTTTGTGACGCACAGCACCTAAAAGTGTTCCTGCGGCTAAATAATAAGTTATCCCTCTATCCTTGCAGACTTTATCAACAAATTTCAACACCAAAAGAGATCTCTCTTTTATTTCTGATAATGACAATTCCTGTAGCTCCATATTGATAAATCTATTTTTAGTAAAATGCACATTTTATAACAATACACCTATTCACGACAAATGATGTTCTTTATTTATATTTCTTAGCCAACAGATAACCAAGGAACATATCTACATCTTCCTTTTCTGTTATCTTGATATTTGAATGACTACCTTTAGAGAAATAAAGTGGAATTCCCAATTCTGTCATAAAGACAGTAGTATGAGCCTCATCTACAGTTTCAAACATATTTTTCTCCTCAACTTGCTTGTATATGTCAGTTATGACTTTATACAGGAAACTCTGCGGTGCAGAAAGGGTCATAAACGAATCTCTGTTGATGGCCTTTTTAGCACAATCACCATCATTGGAGCCATAAAGGAGGTAAGAGTAACTTGCAGTAATGGCATTACCCTTCTCTTTACAAACACGGATATTGTCCGTTATCATCTCTTCTGAAAGGAATGGTGATGCAGCCCAATGTATCATAACAACATCTTCGGGCTTTGCTATTCCTTCAAGACCAGCCACACCATTCATGATGGAACGTTCATATTCCGAACCGCCCTTCACTATTTTGATTACCTTGGTAATGCCGTACATTTCAGTAATTCTTTTCAAATGCTCCTGATAGCCATCCACACAAACCAACTCTATCCCATCTATTTCCGGATGGTTCTGAAAATGCTCCATAGTATATGCAATGATGGGTTTACCCAGTACCTCTACAAACTGCTTAGGTACTTTTGCGCCCAAACGACTACCTACTCCTCCTGCTATAATTATAACGTAATTCATTCTCTTTGTTAATACTTTTCGCTTTCAGCTTGAATCTGGCGGGCTTTCAGCAAATCATCAACACAATCCACCTCAGTCCACTTGTAATCCTTAATATCTTTGTAATACAGCTCAAAATTCTTCTGGAAAATCATCTGTACCAAAGCGTCCTCAAAGAAGAGGTTGTACATTTCCTCGTTCACCATCTGGTCTATTTGCTCCTGAAGGAATCGAGAAGTAACTGCATCAAGTTTTACTATACTTGCATAATTGCCTGCATACTCTGTAAGGTTTTTGCTCATTACGCATACTAATTCTCCTTGGACCTGAACATTGTACTTGTTTGCATCTTTGTGAGTACTATCAAGCAGCACCGTAGGATAATCAGTATACTGACAAATAACCTCCTGCATCAATTTGTCACTTGCCACAATATCACCATTAACGATAGTCACATTCTCTCGCTGAAGATAATCCTTAGCAAACCAGAGTGATCCCATTGAACCTGTAGCAGAATAGAAAGGATTTAGTACAAACTTCACGTTGTCGTCTTCCAACTCTTTCTGGATTTGCTTGTACATATAACCCACTACAACTAAGATTTCGGCTCCTGCGTCGTATTTCCTAATCATACGCACCAGTCGCTGCAAGATAGTAGTTTTGTCATCTAGTTTATAAAGAGATTTCGGATGATTCAAAGTTAGAGGCTGCAACTTAACGCCCTTACCTGCTGATAATATGATATATGTATTCATTTTCACTTCCTTTCTTATTTGTTAATAATATCGCCAGTATACCCTTCGAACGAATCTACATCAACGCCCTGTTCTTTATACATCTTTAGCGCCATAGCACTGTATTCTGTGGCGTATGTATACCAACGGGTCTTATGAGGTTCAGGATCCTGTCCTTTAGACTCCTTCAACATACTCCAATGCATGTAGAACCATCCAGAGATGGCGATGTAGGCATAGAAATGTCTTTTCTGAACAGGAGTAGGCTTTCTTCTATAATAGGTAAACAGAATTCTATCAACCTCTTCTATCGTATGGATGCCACCTGCAATATATGAGCCCAAATCAAAACCAGGATCTCCGTAGCCACCATATTCCCAGTCAGACAGATAAATCTCGTCTTTGTTAATCAAAAAATTAACGTCACGTGCATCTCCATGTGTATAGCATTGGCGAATACCATCCGTCTGGGCTAATCGATACAACCTGTATATGTCATTTCTGAGTCCCTCAAAATTTTCAAAATGCCCATAGGCTTCTGGTGCAGTTTTTGACTTAATACCTTCTGCCTTCTTTATCACATCAAAGTTCCACCTTACACGGCAAGGAGCCTCGTGCAGTTTCCTCATGAGCATAACGCCACGAACCATATCATTCAGATTATGGTAATCATAATCATAATGCTCTATAAAACGGGCTATCTTCCAGCCTGTCTCAACATCCATTGCAATAACAGTAGTGTCAATACCCACGTCTTCCACAACCTTTTGCATAATGGTTTCACGACCTCGTTCAACCAATATTTCTGAACCGAGGCCAGGGTGGCGATAGATGTACTTTCCTCCGTTATACCGGAAAGAAAGTACAATATTTGTCATACCAGCCTGTACTGGCACCAGTTCTTCAATATCCTCTTCTTTACAAAAGAATACTTTCGCAATGTTTTTGAGAACTAAACGGCGTATCTCGTCAGTGAATACACCTCCTGTTGTTTGAATATTATCCATATATATACTATTATTCGTTTTAATTCATCCTTTCAACAAAATGGTGGTTAGGGCATCCGAAGCGAACACTCATGTCCACTAGAGAGGTATCTACACCAGCTTCTTCAATCTGTTTCTGTACTATTGATCACGCCCACGATCTATCAGTATTTCAGATCCAAGACCAGGATAGCGGAAAACATACTTTCCGCCATTATATTTGAAAGACAAAACAGAATTAGAAAGTCCCTTCTGCAGAGGTCGTAATTCTGTTATCTGTGAAGGTACACAATCAAAAACCTCGCAGATGCAATTATTGATGAATTCTATATCTTGAGGATGAAGAACTCCACCTGTAGATTGTATTGATTTGGACATACAAAAAATATTACTTTATTATTTCTTTTGCTCTTTCTAAGGCTTGCTTCAAAGCCTCTTCGCATTCAGGCTTGAACCATACCTTGGTTTTCATCTTTGCCATCCAATCAGTATCCTCGAAATGAATGGAAAGGATAGCATAAGGATAGAGGCAATTGACCACATCGCCTTCTGCGGATACAGCCCAGTTCCCATAAACCGAGTCAATATCAGCTTGTATATTGAAGTAGTGAAATTGTTCTAATATCTTATCCTTATTCATAGAACACCACGATGACAGGGTCAGTTCGTGTCATACAGGTTCGTGTCATACTTTTGCGAACTGAATTATTCCCCTACTTATTCCTGTCAGTTACATTCTTTAATTTTACATATGCGCACGCTCTTCTTTTAGCGACTGCAATGCTGATTGTATTTTGTTGATGTCCACCATAATGTTTGGTTCATTATTCAATATTCATGGTGAAGGGTTATTTTACCCACGAGTTCCTTACTATTAGCCGCACTTGATGTTAATTTGTTAACTTGTTAATTGTCGTCAAGAATTAGAGAATTGGAGAATTAACTCTAGTTTCAAGTTTCAGGGTTCATGATTCAAGTATCAGGATTCAACTAAACTAGATTCGGAATGCCGTTGAGTTCGTTCTGGATATACTGGAGGCTGGCAATCTTTTCCTTAGTCTCCTCCAGATTAAGGATTCTCGTATTGTTGGAGTTGAACTCCTCAATCAATGCACGTTTGGTGTCGCCTTCCTTGAAGTACTTGTCGTAATTCAAGTCACGGTTGTCAGCAGGCACAGCATAGAAGTTACCCATATCAATAGCCTTGGCTGCCTCTTCCTTGGTAAGAAGCGTTTCATACATCTTTTCGCCATGCCTAATTCCAATAACCTTAATTTCTTCCTTCTTACCACCAAACAACTCACAAACAGCCTCTGCCTGAGTTTGAATGGTGCATGCGGGTGCTTTCTGAACCAGAATGTCACCATTCTTACCGTGCTCGAAAGCGAAGAGCACCAAGTCAACGGCTTCTTCCAGACTCATAATGAAACGAGTCATCTTGGGCTCGGTCAGTGTAATAGGATTACCCTTACGGATCTGGTCAATCCAGAGAGGAATGACAGAACCACGGCTGCACATCACATTGCCGTAACGGGTGCAGCAGATCTTGGTGTCACCGGAGAGACGGCTCTTTGCAACGGCTATCTTTTCTTCAATAGCCTTGGTGATGCCCATTGCGTTAATGGGATAGGCAGCCTTGTCCGTGCTCAAACAGATGACACACTTTACACCTGCATCAATAGCGGCATCCAGCGTATTGTCCGTACCAATCACATTGGTCTTCACGGCCTCCATCGGGAAGAACTCGCAGCTGGGCACCTGCTTCAGTGCTGCTGCATGGAACACATAGTCCACACCCTTCATGGCGTACTTCAGTGTGCTCTTGTTGCGCACATCACCAATGTAGAACTTAATCTTGTTAGCAACCTCCGGCATACGAGCCTGGAAGTCGTGACGCATATCATCCTGTTTCTTCTCATCACGGGAGAAAATGCGGATTTCACCTATATCGGTCTTCAAAAAACGGTTAAGTACTGCGTTTCCAAATGATCCTGTTCCTCCAGTAATGAGGAGGACTTTGTCCTTAAATAAGCTCATTGCTATATCTTGTTTAAATTATAATCACTATTATTTTACCGGTTCGAAATAGGTGTCCGGCTTATTGGGATTGAATATCTCGTTGCAGTACATTACTGTGACGAGGTTTTCTGTGTCACTGAGGTTGATGATGTTATGGGTATAACCAGGCAACATATGGATGCACTGAATATTGTCACCACTCACCTCAAACTCAATTACTTCATCTGTACCCAGTTTACGTTCTTGAATCAGTCCATGACCGGCCACCACAATGAAGAATTCCCACTTGGTATTGTGCCAGTGTTGTCCCTTGGTGATGCCTGGCTTTGAGATGTTGATGCTCACCTGTCCTGTATTGAGGGTATGCACCAACTCTGTAAATGAGCCACGATCATCCACATTCATCTTCAAAGGGAAAGCAACTTTTTCCTTGGGAAGGTAGCTCAGATATGTGCTATACAACTTCTTTGCAAAGCTATTCTCTGGTATCTCTGGTATCATCAGGGTCTTAGGCTGCTCAGCGAAATTCTTTAAGAGCTCGACAATCTCACCCAAAGTTGCTTTGTGGGTTGTTGGCACATAACAATATTTGCCATTTGCCTGCGGTAAAACGTTAAGACCATTGAACTCACAATGATGCTCTTCACCTTTCAGTCCAGCAATCATTTCATCAACGAGGTCATCTATATACAACAATTCCAGTTCTACGCTGGGATCATTCACCGTATACGGCAAATCGTTGGCAAAGGCATTGCAGAACGTTGCCACTGCACTATTATAGTTGGGACGACACCACTTACCAAAGAGGTTGGGGAAACGGTAAATCAACATTCTTGCACCCGTATCTTTACCATACTCCAAGAATAAATCTTCACCTGCCTTCTTACTGCGGCCATATTCGCTGTTACCAAAACGACCCGTCAATGATGCCTGTTGCGAAGAACTGAGCATCACAGGACAAGTATTCTTGTGCTTCTTCAGCGTATCCAGCAAAGTCGATGCAAAGCCAAAGTTGCCCTGCATAAACTCTTCCTGATTCTGAGGGCGGTTCACACCTGCGAGATTAAACACGAAGTCGGCATTCTTGCAGTAATCGTCAAGCTGCTCGGGTGTGGAATCCAAGTCATATTCATACACGGCCTCCACGGTCACATCACCATAGCAACGTGCCTTACCGTCCTTAATGTTATTCAGCTGCGCGCACAGATTCTTACCAACGAACCCCTTTGCGCCTGTTACTAGAATTTTCGCCATACCATTTTGTTAACGATGCCAACGTAGCTTTGGATAATCTTTACCACTTTTGTAGAGACATTCTCCTCGATGTAGTCAGGAACAGGAATGCCATAGTCACCATTCTGGTTCAAGGTCACTGCGGTATCTACAGCCTGAAGCAATGACTTTTCATCGATACCTGCGATGATGAAGCAAGCTTTATCGATTGCTTCAGGACGCTCTGTAGAGGTACGGATGCAGATGGCTGGGAATGGATGCCCTACAGATGTGAAGAAACTGCTCTCTTCAGGCAGAGTTCCAGAGTCTGACACTACTGCAAAAGCATTCATCTGCAAGCAGTTGTAATCGTGGAAGCCAAGAGGCTCGTGCTGAATCACACGACTATCAAGTTTAAAGCCAGACTGCTCCAAACGCTTACGACTACGTGGGTGGCAGCTGTAAAGAATAGGCATGTCATACTTTTCTGCCATCTTATTGATAGCGGTGAAGAGACTCATAAAGTTCTTCTCGGTATCGATGTTCTCTTCGCGGTGGGCAGAGAGCAGAATATACTTGCCTTTCTCTAAGCCCAAACGCTTGTGAATATCGCTTGCTTCAATCTCAGCAAGGTTCTGATGCAGCACCTCAGCCATAGGGCTACCAGTAACGTATGTACGCTCCTTTGGCAGACCACAATCAGCGAGATAACGACGTGCATGCTCGCTGTAAGCCATATTCACATCGCTGATGATGTCCACAATGCGGCGGTTGGTCTCTTCTGGCAGGCACTCGTCCTTACATCTGTTACCAGCCTCCATGTGGAAGATAGGGATATGCAGGCGCTTGGCACCAATCACTGACAAGCAGCTATTGGTATCACCAAGTACCAAAACAGCGTCTGGCTTGGTCTCAACCATCACCTTATATGACTTGTCGATGATGTTACCCATTGTAGAACCGAGGTCATCACCCACTGCTTCCATATAGATATCAGGATCTGCCAGCTTCAAATCCTTGAAAAATACCCCGTTGAGGTTATAGTCATAGTTCTGCCCAGTATGTGCCAACAGACAGTCAAAGTACTGACGGCACTTGTTAATCACTGCCGCCAAGCGGATAATCTCCGGGCGCGTTCCAACAATTATCAGAAGCTTCAGCTTCCCATTCTCTTTAAATTTTGCCATTTCTAATAAATGATTTCTTCTTTAAATTGTTCTGACTGGCAGTATCGAACTGCATCATCTAAGCGACCACCTGTGCAATCAGATATTTGGTTTATTGTAAACCTTCAACACGATGAGATATTACCCTCAATGTGACAAAGAATGGCTTCTTCATTGTTGTTTTGATGGATTGATAGTTAATCCTTCGGAACCCTTAACGACTTCCTTGTTTGTTATACAAAGATTCCTATTATTCATTATAGAAGATACAGTCGTTTCTCCATTATAGAAGGATTTTCTTACACCTATAACTATAAATTCACCTTCTTCAAATGTTTGAAATAATCTCTCTATATCTACATCAATATGATTAATCACATCGCTTGCTGTCTCACGATAAAGAGGATAAAGGTGCTCTATCTCATTTGAATGTTCGTGTGAAATAAGCATCAAAAAAGAAACATTATTCAAATCTAGTTGTCTTGCATAAGCATGAAGTAGTTTCTGTTCTACCTTATATTTATCCTCCATCAATTTTTCTTTCTCCTGAAACTCATCAGGCCTACTGGAATCTAAATTCCCAATTCTAACATTCAAGTTTTCTTTTTGAGCTTCGAGTACAGAAATAGATATTTCCAGCCATCTCAATTCCAATTTCAAATGGTTTGTCATATATTCCCCTTTCTATTATAATTCTGAATATTTATGTTCTGACTGGCAGTATCGAACTGCATATTGCGACCACCTGTGCAATCAGATATTTATTTTTTTATTGTGCCAAGAGCCAAGCTCCTGTCACGATATCACCGCTTTGGTTAAATAATGTTTTTGAATCTTTATTTTTGTTTTCAATCGAATTCATGTCTCTTTCGTCTCGCCTCAAATTTTATCTTGACACCTTCCGCCTCGATTTTTCCGATTTTGTATCCGATTACCACATCACTACCGCCAAAGTCCCTTTCCCGATGCGTCTCTTTCTTAACACTTGTTTACCATTCCGTATAAAACTTTCTTAAAGCTATTGCCTGTTTGGGTAATTTTGCGTACCTTTGTATAGAAATGAGCGGAAAAGGCTCAATTTCCCGGATGTCTGATGAATGTCTGATGAAACAGGAATTCGGTTTTCCGTTTTATGTTGTGTATCAGGCTGTTATGCGGAAGTTCACATTAGCGTATTTAACTGTGGCATGTGTCCGTCTTGCGGAAACAGTATGGCAAAATAGCCATTACCCAGGAATAAATCTTGTGGTTTTATACCTCTTTCAACATAAAAGGCAGCATCAATATTTTCGTCATAGGTCTTGCTCTCTTTGAGGTATTCCAAGGGCAGACTGCTTATCTTTTCCTCTCCTTTTATGATATACTGAATATCTATATTTTTACGGTGAGCCTCAAAGCCATAGGTATTTTCTGCTTTTGTCTCATATTCAGACACTATAGCTTTAACTCTCGGGTTAATCTGGTACGTACCGGAAGCAATATCTGCATCAATGACACGCAGGTACTGCAAGCCTGCATAAATATCATCAGAGATGCCTTTGTAAAGTTCTATATTATCTAATTTGTCGTAAATCATTTTCTATGATTCTTGCGCTTCGCGCCCGTGCCGCAATTTGATGTTAAACGTTAAAATGTTAACTTGTTAATTGTTAATTGTTCAATGATTTGCAGATGGCCATCTTTGGTTCAGGGTTCACGATTCATGGTGAATGGTTATTCCTTTCCACTTGATAAGAGCCAAAAAGAATGCGCGTAAGTTCTGATGGCTCGTTGCCGCAATATCATTGTTTCATTAAACTTTTGATAATCTCTTTGAAAGCATCATTTCTAAGGTCGTCCATCACCTTTAAGCCTTCCGCATCCACAGAGTTAATCATGTCAAGGAGCTTGCGAGCGTAAGCTCTCTCGGAATCACTCATAAGACCTCCTTTAGCATAGATATACAGCGAGAACTGGTTCGCCAGCCCTGTAAGCCGCACCTTCTCTCCAGACAGCCAACCTAACCTGGCCGCCTTCTCCATCCTCGACCACTCGGAATGAAGCCTATCAATCTCGGAGAAATCAGTGTAGGGCATAATATTACGCATTAAAAACATAGTTTTCTATTTCAATCTCTACTATGAGCTTTTTCTCTCTCACCTTGTCATCGTCACTATGCGGATTAAAATGCCACAAAGCGTTTGTATTAACAGACTGTTTACGGTTTACTGTTAGAACAGATCCTTGATTCTGCGCTCTACATCTGTACTCAGTTTTACTCCGTTAGCTATCAAGGAAAGACCTTGCTCATCAATGATTCCATCTAATTTATGGACCTTGCCTTCCTTTATCAATTTTCCAAATTCTGTTTCAGATATTTCAATCACACTATTACAGTTTACATATGTATGCTCTTTCTGAAATTTATTTACCTTGTTTTTAGGATAAACAGGAAAAGTATTTAAATCCTGGCCACGTAGTATTGCCAAACGATATGCTGTGTCTGTTTTAGAAGAACATGTAGAGAATAATAATATTCTATCATTTCGTTTTATACATATATGAATATGTTCGCGTATTCCTATAGGGCAATCTACTGTAAAGAAATATTTTTCTCCTTCGCTAACCGTAGAGCCCACCAAACTACTTGGTATATCCATATCCCTGTACTAGCATCGATTATATTCTTGATACATTAATTGGGCTAACTCTAGCAACTCCCGATTTTCATTAAAGAGCTTACATTTGGGACCTTCTTCAAAGAAATGTTCCAAATCCACTTTGTACGAATTCTTTTGTTCTTTATCATCCAACAGACCTCGGTAAAAAGTCCACTCAGGATATTTATGTGACATCGTAGACAATTTCTTTCCATCCAAATTTCCATAAAGCGAATAAACTCTGTCTAATGCCTCTTGGTCTGAATCAGAAAACATTTTTAAATCAGCTTCTGCAATTGCCTGATATTTATGGTTATCCATCATCTTAATGTATTTGGAACTATAACCTTTAGGATTTGCCAATTTAGTCTTAGCACCCTCCAAAATACATTTCGCATCACTTGGCACTATACCATGAGGCATTGCATAATAACAATCTCCAGTAATTGTACGACCCGTCTGACGTAAGTGCAGTCGGTCTGCCAACCAAAGAAGTTTATAAGCTTTCATATTATCCATTATCTTGTCTTTCTCCTTATTCGCAAGATAAGTTAAAGCTTGAATAATTTTTTTTGTTGTTTGTTTCATATTGTATTTTTATTCTTTACGGATTTCCTATAAGCATCATTGCTCCCGCTTACACACAGCCTTCAATTCAATGTTGTCAGGATTAAATATCGCTTCGTATCGTGGATTGAGTTGAATCATAATCTATTCGAATGTATGGACATCAGCCTTCGGATTCTGCTCCTTAAGTGGATCCTTCACTTCTTTGATGTTCTTGACTGTAATCACCTGTTACAATTGTACAAAATAACTATAACCTAAATCTTCAAATAAGATTCTCAGGCAGTTTTTCAAAACAATCTTTCAACCGCTTCAAATATGTTTTCTCTAATGGAGCATTTTCAAAAAGCGTATCGTATGCACAGCTATCTT
>Ga0256404_1001520_pt1 | contig 55434 bp, 44 predicted proteins | sample RumenRJG_01DNA_FD_185990 | JGI IMG/M metagenome (GOLD analysis project Ga0256404, IMG submission 185990) | Bovine rumen microbial communities from Lethbridge, Alberta, Canada - RJG_01 | ecosystem: Host-associated > Mammals > Digestive system > Stomach > Rumen | place: Canada: Alberta | collected... | reverse complement strand
CCAGGATTTTGACGGTGAGGAAGCCATTGACGGCCCTGTGCTTGCCGGCGGTGATTCTGCTGCTTCTGGTGATGGGGCAGGGGATGCTTCTTCTGAGGACTCTGGTGCTTCCGGTGAAAATGTGGCTTTGCAGGCGGAAAGCTCTGTCTGGTCATACCTAATCTGCATGACTGACGCTTCTGCAAACGAAGGCAAGATTATAAAGCAGCTGAACAAGGTCTTTAAGGAGAATGAATGGGCGGTTCAGGCTGTTAACTGGCGGGATGCGGCCGGCGGTTCTGTTTACATTTCTTTTTACCTCCGCATTATCTTTAACATTGGCATTGTGCTTATTCTTCTTACGGGCTTTATTGTGGTGAACAATACGCTTACTGTTTCTTCCATATCCAGAATCGGTGAGACCGGGACTATACGCGCCCTTGGTGCAAAGAGGGGCTTTGTAATTAGGGAATTCCTTTGCGAGACTTCTCTGCTTACCATAACATCCGGGATTATAGGCTGCCTTTTGGGCTGTCTTTTTACCTTTATGCTGCAAAAGGCACATATTGGCATTTCCAACACTTATCTTGCCCAGCTTTTTGGCGGAAAAACCCTTACTGCGGCAATTACGGCTTCAAATGCAATTCAGAACCTTGCTCTTTCCGTAGTCCTTGCAGTTGTGGGCTGCGTCTATCCTGTTAGGGTGGCTCTTAGGGCAACTCCGGTAGAGGCTATGAGGAGGCAGGTCTAATGTTTTCCAGGGCAAAATTCTATGCAAAGCTGGCAGTTAAATCTATCTTGCAGAACAGGGTCCAGTACCGCTCGCTTTTTGCGGTATGCCTTTTTGGCGTTGCAATAATTCTTGCTTCCGTATTGATAACGGACGGAATGGTTCAGGCGGTTCAGCAGAGGGCAAAGCTTTATTACGGCGGAGACCTTCAGTTTATGGGGGGCTCTAACAACTTTGACATACAGAATCCGGGGGAATTTATAGAAAAGATAAGGCCCCTTGTTGCAGACGACGTAAAATTCTACAAGCGCTTTGACTACGACGCAAGAAATTCTGCCTTTTACTACGAGGGGCAGAAAATCCGCCAGAGGGTTTTTAAGGGTGTTGATTTTGAAGCCGAAGATGAACTGTTTGCAAGCTTTACCTTTGTTGAAGGCGGCACAAGTGTTACCCCCGAGCACAACACGATGATTATTTCTGAGCCAATAGCGCGCCGCCTTGGGCTTCATGCCGGGGACCTGATTACCCTGCAGCTTTACACGATTGGCAAGTACACAAACACAATAAACCTTGTGGTTTCTGGAATCTTTCAGGATGCGAGCCTCTTTGGAATGTACACTTCCTATATAGACATACAGAGCCTTCGCACAGCAACAGGATATTCTGAAAACTATACCAACAGAATCTGCCTTAACTACGGAAAGCGCTCCCCCTCGGAAAAGGAAGTTCTTTCTTTGCAGGCAGGCCTTGAAAAGCAGTTCAACATGTTCCACCTTACGGACGACAAGCAGGCCTTTTATGCCGTTCTTTTTGACAATGTTTCGCCCAAGCCGGTATATGCGCTTATTACCCTGGATGCAAACATAAAGGACTTGCAGATGGTCATAAAGGCACTTTCCTTTGTTACCCTGTTGATTACGGTGATACTTGTGTCTATAATTGCGGTTGGAATTGGCAGCACCTACAGGGTAATCGTTATGAAGCGCATTACGGAAATTGGCATATACAGGGCCATTGGCATGAAGAGTTCTGGTGTAAAGAAGGTCTTCCTCTTTGAGACTTTCTTCCTTTTGCTTGCGGGTTTTATTTGCGGAGTGATTTTTGCCCTGCTCATATCGCTTGGTGTTTCCTACCTGAACCTTTCGGTAATACCGGCTTTTGACATTTTCCTTACCGCCGGCCGCCTGATTCCAAAAATTGAGCCTGTAAAATGGCTTTTACTCTTGGGAGTTATAGCTGTAACTACGATATTGTCTGTGTTGTTTACGATACGAAACGTTGTTCACATTAGCCCTGTGAATGCGTTTGCAACAACAGCCTAAATTTAGGAGTATTGACTATGAGAATTATATCTAAGACTTCATTTGTATACGCTTCTTTCTTGCTTGCGGCAGCTTCCGCCTTTTATGCGCCAGCCTTGCACGCCCAGACTTCCGCCGCAGAGGCAAAGGCTTTGCTTAAGAAAACCGACCAGAGCACAGCCTTTATGGATTCCGACTTTGCCGCAAACTATTCAATGGTTCAGAGCAAGCCGGGGCAGGGAAATTCAAACGTTCAGGCAGTAATGTACCGCCGCGACTCTGCCCAGTCCTACACAATCCTTATAACTGCCCCTTCCAAGGACAAGGGCAAGGGCTACGTCCAGTTTGACAACAGCATCTGGTTCTACGACCCGGCAGACAAGCAGTTTGTCTTTACAAGTTCCCACGAAAGGTTCCAGGGTTCTAATGCAAACAATTCAGACCTTGTGCCCCAGCATTTTTCTACCGACTATTCTATAGAAAAGTTTTCCGATGTAATGCTTGGAAAGCTTGACTGCGTGCTTTTTGAGCTTAAGGCTTCTGCAAAGAACGTGGACTATCCTACGATAAAGCTTTGGGTTACAAAGGATGACGGACTTATCAGAAAGAGAGAAGACTACAGCCTTTCTGGCCAGCTTTTGCGCACTCTGGCTATTCCTTCCTACCAGAAGTATGGTTCTCATTCCGTTCCAGACAAAATGCTTATCGTGGACAACCTTCGCGGTAAAAAGATAGACGGCAAGATGCAGTACGAAAAGACTCAGATTACCGTTACCAATGTTTCTTTTGCAAAGCAGAGCGACACGGTTTATACTAAGAAATATGTGGAAATGATGAGCAAATGATATTGAACAGGGGAAAATTGGGAGCAAGACGGCATACTGTTGGCAAAACTTCTGCTGGCAGGTGGTTTTTAAGTTTTTTGGCGCTTTTTTGCCTGGAATTCTTGTTTATTCTGGCTCCCACCCACCTTTATGCGGAAACTGCCCAGTCTTCAGCGGATGAAATGGATGATTTGGACTCTATGTTTGAAGATTCCAGTGATTCCGTTGGAACTGAAGGCACACCGGTAACAAGCGCGGCTTCCCCTTCAATAAATTCCCCTGTAGGCAACATTGTTTTTAACGGAAGCGTAAAGGCAAACCTTGGCTACATACAAAAATTCACGCCGGAAAGGGACAAGTCTCCCTACGCTTCTTTTTATGCGACCCTTGGCTTTACCGCAAGGCCTTCTTCCGTGCTTTGCCTTAAGGGCGACGTCTTTGCAAAGTTCCCGGACATGGAGTGGGACGTAAGAACCCTTTACTTTGACTACATCCTGCTTGACCGTGTTTACCTTACCGGTGGGCGCACTGACACAAAGTGGGGCAATTCATTCATCTTTGACACAAACATACTGGACGACTCTTTTTTGGACAAAACAGGCTCTTCCGTTCTTGATACGGATGACGATGATGATTTTTCCAGGGATTTCTTTGGCATAGCAACAATTCCCATTGGGCGCGGGGAGATTCAGGCTCTTGCCCAGTATTACTACACAGGAAAGGAGCAAAAGCTGGACAAGCAAAACCTTTGCTATGCGGCAAGCATTGAGTATCCCTTTGGGATCTTTTCGCTTAAGGCATTTTTTAAGACCTGGCCGGATTCTGTTACAAAAGATGAACTTATTACGCCTGCGGTTGGACTTGAATTTTCAGGCGACATCTATGACTGGCACCTTACAGCCTGGGGAAAGCTCCATACGGATGTTCCGGACAAGAAGATTCTCTACAGCTCCTATACATGGAAAAAGGAAGACTTTGACTATGCAAAGTTTGTTGGCGGCATAAGCAGGCTCTGGCAGTTTGGAAAGGCACCGCAGAAGATAGGCTTTGTTACCGAATTTGAAACTATTTTTGACAATACCGACAGGCTTTACGGCTCTGAAGTTACGAATAACGTGGCTTTTACGGGTTCATGGAGGCATATTGCCGGGGGAATTGTTTCTGCAAACGTGCAGTGGTTCCACAATTTGAATGATTCTTTTGGCTCTGTAATTCCAAGCCTTTCTTTTTCTGGCCTTCCGCACGGAACAGTTTCTTTTCTTGTGCCGGTCTTTTACGGGAACCAGACAACGACTTACAACAAGGTGGACATAGTTTCTACCGAAAACAAGCCCGCTGTTTTGGTTGGACTTGTTTTCAGCCTGAATGCAGACTTCTAATTTCTAGTTGATTATTGCGCTGAAAAATAGAAGATGTAGTCAAAAAATCCTTCGGACTGGGAGCAGTGGGTAAGGATTATCCAGCCGTCGTAGGTCTCTTTGCCAACATTGCGCGTTACGATTGTCATGTAGACATTGTTGTCTGATGTATCGTATGCAGCAAGGTTCTTTTCTGCAAAATCACGCACATTGTAGTCTTCTTTGTCAATGTTTTCTTCCGTTATGCGGTAGAAATTGGTTAGGTTTATTCTTTCGCGAAGGTTTTCGGCAATGGTTTCTGCATTGCTCCATTCCTTTGTGAAGTTGTAGCGTGAATATGAACCCATGTAGTTAACGATGGCATCGTCCTTGGTGTAGGCATGTACTGTTACGGCCGCTGCAAGGAGTAGGGCAAAAATTGCTATTTTACGGGTTGTATTCTTCATGTTGCACCTCCAGAAGACCGGAACACTGGAAGGTTTTGTTTTCCAAAATTCCGGTCTTTTATACATAACAAGCGGCGGTAACAGTTGGTTACATTTAGTCGATTTTTGTCATGTCGGCAACGTCTTTTTCGTAGTCTACGCCTTCTACGTCAAAGCCGTTGATGTTAAGGAAGTCGTGGCGGAGGCCTTCAAGGTCTGTGAGTTCCGCTACGTTTTCTTCCTTTACGTTTGCCATGATTTTGTCTACTTCTGCCTGTACCGCAGGGTCAAGTTCCCAGTCGTCTATGCGGATGCGGCCTTCGCTGTCTACAGGAACTGTTCCTGCCGAGTTGTCCGCACCTGTGTAGAGGCGTTCTGCAAAGAGACGCTCCATCTGTTCTATGCAGCCTTCGTGGGTTCCCTTTGCCTTCATTACCTTAAAGAGGGCTCCAAGGTAGAGGGAAATAATGGGGATTACCGCGCTTGACCTTGTAACAAGGCCCTTGTTTTCGCTTACGTATGCGGCTCCACCCAGTGGCTTAAGCATGTCGCTGATTGTGTGTGCCCTTGCTTCCAGGTCCTTCTTTGCCGCCCCGATTGTTCCGTCGCGGTAGATTGCGTGGCTAAGCTTTGGCCCGATGTATGAATATGCGAGCGTGCGGCATCCTTCTGCCAAGACACCTGCCTCGCTAAGCTGCTTAATCCAGCGCTCCCAGTCTTCGCCGCCCATTACCTTGATTGTGTTGGGAATGTCGTCGCCTTCTGCCGGCTTTGCTTCCATAAAGGAAAGTGCTCCTGTCATCATGTCCAGTGCCTGTCCTGCGTAGGTTTGTCCTACCGGCTTGATTACAGACTTGTACATTACTTTTGTGTCGGGGTCTGTCCTTACGGGGCTTGCAAGGCTGTAAACGATAAGGTCAAATTTTGCGTTCCATGCCTTTACCTTTTCTATTACCTGCTGGCGCACTTCGTCGGAAAAAGCGTCTCCGTTGAGGGTTTCAACCTTGAGGCCTGCTTCTTTTGCCTTGCGGTCAAATGCCATGTTGTTGTACCAGCCTGGGGTTCCGCCCTTTGTTTCGCGTGGCTCTTTTTCGAAAGATACGCCGATTGTGTCTGCACCGTATTCAAAAGCAGCGCTGATTCTGCTGGCAAGTCCGTAGCCTGTGGAGCAGCCCAATACAAGGACAGTCTTTGGGCCTTTGCCGCCTTCTTTTACCGTCTTAATTCCGCGTTTTGCCTTTTGAGCGACCGCATATTTTATCTGGCGCTCCGTTTCTTTTGCGCATCCAACCGGATGTGCGTTGATGCAGATGTTGCTGCGAATCATGGGTTTGATAACCATAAAAAACTCCTGTTATATAGAAGAAAAAAAAGGTTCCGTCTTAAAAATTCAGTTTGGAACACTTCTTTTGATTTTACCCCTTTTTGCCCTATTGGGTCAAGGTAAAGGCTCTTTAGCTGAAACTTGTATCTTTGTTTTTTTTTATTTGGACGGCAGCTTCTTTTCGGGGTTCTTTTTTCCTGCAAATGATAAGTGTCAAAAAAGAACAATTGCCTTTTTTTAGAACGTATAGCGCCATGGAGGGCGCGTTAGATGTTTGTATAAAGACTCGCGGGTTTTTGCCAGAAAACCCGGCCTAAAAAATGGCAAGGAGGCCATTTTTTAGGCGCTTTTCGGGGTTCCGCGCTAACCGCGCTCCATTGCTGCCGCAACCCGCTTTAGCGGGCCCCTCCAATCCGGCCTCATGCCTTTGCTATTGTTTTTTTGAAGTGGGTGTGGCATACTGCAAAAAAAAAGAGGAGGGTGGTTTGTGAAAAAGGGTTTTGTTCTTTTGCTGCTTGTTTTTATGGGGCTTGGGATTTTTGCAGATGAAAGCGGGGTGGAGGTGTTTGCCCGCAAGCATAAGATTGTCTTGGACGGGGGCAGGGAAAACGGCTATACTTTTTTGGTGAATGCCGGGACTATGTTGCAGGGGAAAATGCTTGTAATTGATAATGTGGAATATGGGCTTGCTTATAATAAAGGGAAAGCGGCTTATGTAGAAACTTGTGACCCGAATTTTTTGAGTGAGGAAGGGCTTTCTGTAAAATCTACTGTGGCTGAATGCCTTATGAAAGGGGGTGCGGTGGAAGCTGAGCCGGGAGTTGGTTTGTTCATGCGCTTGAAGGGCGGCTGGAGGGTTTACCTGTCTGATGGTAGCGAAAGCCTGCACCTTGCGGATAAAGTGAGGTACTTTTGCATAATTGATGAAAGGCTTAGCAATTCTGTGGATTTGCAGTCATGGGTTGACCACATTCAAAATTCTATTCCGTGTGATGAACAAGATGCAGTGCAGGAAGGAAAGGTTCTTTTTGTTCCAATTCCTTGTGAAAAATGGTCTGAATAAGTGCTTCTGTAAAAGTTTGTATTCTGTTGGGAAAGTCCACGGAGAGATTTCTATATCGTTCTTGCCAAGCAATATCAAGCCAAGGATGGCGGGTTAGCAGCATGCAGTTTTTTTTGTCTTACTTGCCAAATAGGTTCAATGTCGAGTTTTGAAACAGGCCTGTCATTGTCGGGCTGCTGGAAACTTTGTTGCGAAGGATGTGAAAATCTATTTGTTTGCAATGTAAAAGATTGCCGTGTCAAGCACGGCAATGACATATACTCTTTGGAAAGCCCCTTCAATACCCACGAAAATCCATGGAGTTTTTATCGTACTTGCCAAAAAGTAAAAAGCGCAAGGATGCGCGGCTTAGTGGCTTGGAGAACTGCCATGCAGTTCTCCAATACCCGAGAAAATCCACGGAGGGATTTTTAACTCGTTCTTGCCAATAAGTATCAAGCCATGGATGGCGGCTTAGCAACATGCAGAATTGCCTTGCAATTCTGCAATCATAAAAAAATCCAAGGAGGGATTTTTTTATGCGACGTACGCCGCCGTGGAGGGGCGCGAAGCGTTGCCGCAGAGCGGCAATGACCGTTAGGGAACCCCGGAAGGGCGGTGACGAAGGGCATGTTCGGTCGGATTAGCCAGGGAATAATATGGTAGAGCAGTCAAAGGCACCGTCCTGAAAAGTAGCGTATTTAAGAGAGATGCCGAAATAAATTCGGCATGACAGTTTTCTTATGCTAAAATGACATTGTATTTATAGGCTATATATTTTGAGTTTTTGGAGATAACAGATATTTATTGTATATTTTGCGAAAATGAAGTATTATAAATGCCTATGATAGTACAGAAGATAATTTCGGGTTTGTTTGGAAAATCCGAGGAAGATAAAGAGGCACTTCCGTCTTTTCCTACGCTTTTGGAGCAGATTGTTTCTTCCATGAAGCTGCTTTTGGCTAAGTCCGGTACGATGAATGATTCTTGGGCAGAGGAAAAGGAGCAGATTGCAAGGCTTGTTGACGAGGTTGAGCACATGGAGGAGACCGACGGGATTCTTGCGGCCAAGTTTGAGCAGGATATTCTGGGAAAGATTACGGCTCTTAGTTCTGCCTGTGACTGTGCCATTGCGGGAAAGAAGGATGCGGATGTAAAGAAGGCTTTGGCGGCTTTGCTTTCTTCTGTTAACCAGCGGGTTGCGGTAAAGAACCGCGAGGATGCTGAATAGGATTTTTTGGCCGTGTAAAGTCTGGATAAAGTTTGAATAAATGCTGAATAAGTGCTGAACAAGTGCTGAATAAAAATGCCACCGTCTGAGTTTTGGCTCTGCGGTGGCATTTTTGTTTGAGTTCTTTAGAACTCAGTTCTTTAGAACTCAGTTTACAGTCTGCTGGGTTACTGTTGAATCCATTGCGTACAGTGTGATTACGCTGCCCTTGGTTACTATGTAAGGAATCTGCACAGCTTTGCCGGGGTGGCTGATTGTGGCGATTTCCTTTGTGTTGCCTTCTGCGTCTGTTGCTTCCAGGCGGACTGGTACCGGGTAGGGATATTCTGGCAGGGTGCAGTTAAGAACGCCGTATACTGTTTCGTCTGCTTCTCCGCGTACAGGGAAGGCAAGGTCCAGCGTTACGGTGCTGAATGCTTCCACTTCTGCTCCGGCCTTGTCTGTTGCGGTTACCGTTCCAGGGGCTTCTCCTCCGGCTGCATCATGTGTCTTGAATTCAAAGACCAGCTTTGAGGTTTGCATAAGTTCAAGGAGCTTTTCTATGCTTACGCCTGTAAAGTTGGGGACTGTAACCTTTTCCGCCTCGTTGCCGTTGCTTACGATAAGGAAGAGCTTGATTGGGTCAGAGATGATTGTTCCTTCTGCCGGGTACTGGCTAAGGATTGTTCCTGCCTTTGAGCTGCTCTTCTGGTAAACTACCGGGCGTACGTCTACCAGGGTGTTTCCGCTAAAGAGGGTCTGGAGCCTTGTCTGTACGGCATCTATGTCCTGTCCCACGTAGTTTTCTATGCTGTCTACCGCAATTCCGCGGCTTACGGTTACTTCTATGCGCTGGTAGGCCTTTACGATTGTTCCTCCGGGCGGGGTCTGGTCAAGTACCAGGCCTTCTTCTCCGGGTTTGTCTGAGTAGCGCAGGTAGAGCTTGGGATAGAGTTCCTTTGCCTGCATCTCAAGGAAAGCCGTGGACCAGGATTTTCCGATGACGTTTGGAACCATGACTTTTTCTTCTCCCTGAACTGACGTAAAGAATACTGCCAGACAGGAGACTACTACTGCTATGAATGCCAATATAATAGTAATAAGAAGTGGGAATCCGCCGTTTGAAAAATTTTCAACCTGATTTTTTACGCTTAAGCCAAAGCCCTTCTTTTTTGCAGAGCCTGTAGCTTTTGCCTCTGAAGCCTTAGCCATGTAGTTTTCGGAACCAAAGCTTTCTGTGCTTGCGCCCTGGTGTTCTTCATCATAAATTTCAATACTCATGCTTGCTATCCTATCACTTTATTCAATGTTATTCCAGTACGGAACCGATAAAATTTCTTGCCCCGTTCATGAAGGACTTGTAGTCCATGGCCTTTTTTGCCTGCCACTGAAGCTCCGTTGCTATTAGAACCCCGTCCCCCGTCTGGATTAGGATTCCGCGCTGCTTGTTGTAGGAAAGGACTGTGCCGGGGACTGCCGCCGTGTTTTTTGGTATGGATGAGTCCTGGTTTGCTACCTTTGCAGCATCACGCGCCTTTAGTATGCGAAGCTGGACTCCGTTGCAGCTTGTAAAGCAGCCTGGCCACGGTGTGTATGCCCTTATCTGGGCATCTATCTTTTCCGCCGGGTTTTTCCAGTTGATTTTGCCGTCTTCCTTTTTGATTATGGTGCAGTAGCTGGCTTCTCCAATCTGGGGCTTGGCGTTGGGGAGGTTGCCGGTCTTTGATGTGTTGCGGAGGATTGTGGTTATTTCCGATGCACCGTAGAGTGCGCACTGCTTTAGAAGGGTTTCTGCGGTTTCCGTGCCTGTTAGCGTTACCTTCTGCTCGGAGATTACGTCGCCTTCGTCTATGCCAAGTGCCATTTTTTGTACGCTAAAGCCCGTTTCGCTGTCGCAGTTTAGGATTGCCTGGTTTACCGGAGTTGCCCCGCGGTACTTGGGTAGCAGGGAAGGGTGCAGGTTGATTCCTCCGTGCTTGAATAGGGCAAAGAACTTGGGGCCCAAGATGTGGCCGTATGCAAAGCAGACAAAGATGTCCGGGTGCAGGGCGGCTATCTGTTTGCGCTCTTCTTCCCTTATGTGTTCGGGTGTAAGTATGGTTATTCCGCCGTCACGCGCTTCGTTCCAGATTTGGGCTGTGTGGCCAACTTCTGTTGGGATAAGGTCTCTGTGCCTTCCCTGTGCGGATGGCGGGTTTGTGAGTACGCCCACGATTTTGTATTCCTGCTCGGGTGTCTGGCGGGACATTTCGCTGTCCCTAAGGATAAGCTCCAGTGCCTTTGCCGAAGCCGTAGGACTACCCCCGTAAATTACTCTTAGCATTTCTTATGCATTTCCTTTCTTTGCATTTTTTGCGGCTATTTTTGCCGCTATACTTCTGGCCTTTGCCTCTTTTTGGGCTGCTTTTTTCTGTGCCCGTTCGGCTCTTTTCTTGAACTCAGAAATGATTCTTTCCTTTATTTCGGCATTTCCGCGGTCAATGTAGAGGATTCCGTCCAAATGGTCGTTTTCGTGCTGGATTATGCGGGCCAAAAGTCCGTCTACGTCTTCCAGCACGAATGGCTTTCCGTGTTCGTTGAGTGCGCTCACCGAAACCTTTTCCGGGCGGCTGATGTTTTCGTTTTCACCGGGGATGGAAAGGCACCCTTCCTCGTAGTCACAAAGCTCGGCGGAGGTTTTTGTTATTACGGGGTTGATGAATACCCTGCGTACCTCGTCGTCTGACATTGCAACGAAAAACCTTTTTGCAATGCCAACCTGGGGGGCTGCAAGTCCAACTCCGTTTGCGCTTATCATGGTCTGGAACATCTCTTCAAAGAGCTGGCGCATGGAATCGTCTATTTCTTCCGGTTTTACTTCCTCGCACTTCTGCCTAAGAACTTCTTCGCCAAGTTTGTAAATCTTCATTCTGTATCTCCAAATAGGGGAAATGCTGACTGGCCGTTGCTTTTGCAGACCCTGGTTCCATATCCGTGGCGGGTGCGCTCGAATGTGGCGTAGCAGTTCAGGCTGGCGTTAATCAGCATCTCAAAAAATTGTTTCTTACTGGTCAAGGCGCAATCTGGCTGCCTTTGCGTGTGCCGCAAGACCTTCCGCATCTCCAAGGTAGCCTGCCGCAGTTGCAGATTGCTTGTAGCCTTCGCTTCCGGGGATTGTGCGCAGGGTTGTGACTGTCTTTAGGAAGACCCTTACAGAAAGTCCGCCTGTGAACCTTGCGCTGCCTGATGTTGGCAGTGTGTGGTTAAGGCCCGCTGCATAGTCTCCGAACACTTCTGCAGAACCGTGTCCTATAAAGAGGGAGCCAAAGTTCCTTGCCTGTGACTGAATCTTGTCGCGCAGTGCACCTTCTTCCATGGCAAGCTCCAGGTGCTCCGGGGCTTTTTTGTTTGCAAGTTCAAGCGCCTGCTCTACAGAGTCAGTTATGATTATGCGTCCAAAAGCTTCTATACTCTTTTTCGCAATTTCTTTTGTTGGCAAAAGTTCAAGCTGCCGCTCTATTTCTTCCGCAACCTTTTTTGCAAGCTCTGCATCCGGTGTTGCCATAACTGCCTGTGCCACAACGTCGTGCTCTGCCTGTGCAAGCAGGTCTGCCGCAACCCATTCAGGCTTTGCAGAAGAATCTGCAATTACAAAGACTTCCGTGGGGCCTGCAATCATGTCTATGCCGGCGTTACCGTACACGAGCTTCTTTGCTTCTGCAACAAATTTGTTGCCCGGGCCAACTATTACGTCTGCGCGGGGAATGCTCTTTGTTCCAAATGCCATTGCCGCTATAGCCTGGCTTCCTCCTGCCGCGAACACTTTTGTTGCACCGCAAATGTAGGCCGCTGCCATTATGTTTTCGTCTGCATAGGGCTTTCCGCCAACAAAAGGCTTTCCCGGAATGCCTGTGCCTTCTTTTTTTGCCTTTTCAAGGTCATCGGGGTGGACTCTTGGCGGTGTGCAGAGGATTATGTCTTTTACTCCGGCCGCAACAGCAGGTGTAATTGTCATTACGACGCAGCTTACCAGTGGAAAGCGTCCCGCAGGAACATAGGCACCTGCCCGGTCTACCGCTATGTTTTTCTGGCCGGTAAAAAGCCCCGGTTCAAGCTCTGTCTCAAAGTCGTTGAAAGATTCCCTCTGCTTTTTTGCAAACCTGAGGGCAAGGTCGTGGGAGTAGCAGATGGACTTGTAAAGGTTGGGGTTTTCCCTTTCCATCTTTTGAGCGGCTGCTTTTAGCTCTTCAAGCGGAATTTCTAGCGTTGCGGGGGCAGAAAGGTCAAATTTCCTGCTGTATTCCAGAAGTGCCTGGTCTCCGCGAAGCTGAACATCCTTTAATACGTCGCGGACAGTCTGGATTGAGTCTCCAAAGTCGCGTCCCGCAAAAAAACTTTCTTCTACATCTTTTACGTTTTGAATTTTTATCATGTGATCCCTCAAGGGGCAATACTATCACATTCCGACATGTTTTTCCAGTAGCGGTGCGCTTTAATCCGGGAAAGCGTAAATCTTCGTCCAAAGCTGGGCAGTTAAACCCTTATTGTTTGTGCATTTAGGTGGGGGATGTCTCCCCCTGCGGCTCATCTAAAGAATCGCCTACCCCCTCTGCGGGGGACACCCCCGCAACGCCCCCGAAAATCAAGAAACATTTGTTGGCATAAGGCAGTGAGTGAAGCGAGCGGACAACGTCTCATTGCTTCCTGTTCACCCAAAAATGAATTGCACTTGCTTAAGAATGGATTTGGAAAAGTGTTTACCCAATAATCCTAGCCCCGATTGGAAGGGCGCGGGACGCGTTGCCGTCAGGCAATGGAGGCGGGAGCCGGAACCCTGGAAAGCGGGTAAAAATTGCATCCGTGCAATTTTTACCCATGAGTTTTTCTGGCGAAAAACTCACGGATTCTTTTTGCTAACAAACGACGCGCCCTCCATGGCGCTGCTTGTTTGACAGGGGGTAAAAATTGCATGGTCTGACCGGACACGGAGTGCCGGGCACAGTAAAAAATAAAAATGCGCTCCGAATAGTCTTAAAAAGTCTTAAAAAGTTGCCTTTTTCTAGGTTGCCTTATAAAAATTCTATGGTATAATTGAAGTAAATGAAGCTAACAAAAATGAACACCGCAAATAAAGACGAAATTCCTCAGGAAATTGCCGCTCAGACTGATCCGGCCAAGGTTTATGCGGAGTTCAACTACAACGTCTTAAGGGATTTGCTCTTCTTTTCTACATTCGTTCTTCTTATGCTGGCTTGTTTTTCCTTTGTTCCGGGGCTTTACAGGCTGGAAACCGTCTTTAACACCTGGGCCAAGATGCTTTACATAGTTTCTTTTTTTGTTTGCCTTGGTTGGTTTGCCTTTGTGAATCTTTTTAAGAAATTTTCCTTTAGGCACTCAAAGATTCAGGTCTACATCTTCTTTTCTTTTTGCTACGTCCTGGGCATTCTTTTAAACTTGAACATGCCCCTTCCCCAGCCCTTTGTACTGGTCATTGGCTTCCGCATACTGGCGGCGGTTCTTATTAGGGACAGCAGCATCCGCTCCGAGATTTTTAACAACATAATAATCATCTTTGCAGTCTTTTTTGTGTCTTTCAACTACAAGCCAACGGATGTTTTCCTTATAGACGTTATAGATGCGTCCCTTTTTACAAGCCTCAGCATGGTTCTTGCCAGCATCTTTAAGAAAAACGAGCGCCGCTACAGCGAGATGACGGTTAAGCTCTTTAACTCCGAGATAGAGGTGGAAAAGGCAAAGAATTCCGCAAAGACTTCTTTTATGGCCAACATGTCGCACGAAATCCGCACCCCTATCAACTCCATCATGGGGCTTAACGAGATGCTCATAAGGGAAACCAAGGAGCCCAAGGTTCTGGAGTATGCCCGCAACATAAAGAGTTCCAGCAACACCCTGCTTAAAATCGTAAGCGACATCCTGGACTTTTCCAAGATTGAATCGGGCAAGATGGAGATTATCAATGCTGAATACGAGCTTTCTTCCGTGGTTACAGACCTAATCAACATGATAAGCCCAAGAATCAAGGACAAGAACCTGGAATTCAAGCTTAACATAAACCCCGGAATTCCCCACCTTCTGAACGGAGACGAAATCCGCGTAAAGCAGTGCATGCTTAACCTTCTGACCAACGCGGCAAAATACACGGACGCTGGAACCATTACCATGACCATGGACTACGAGACCAAGGACGAGAACACGATAGACCTTATCTTTAGGGTAAAGGATACCGGCATTGGCATAAAGCAGGAGGATATTCCAAAGCTCTTTACCGTATTTGAGCGTCTTGACGAGCGCAGAAACCGCACCATAGAAGGCTCCGGCCTGGGTCTTAACATAGTCAGCATGCTCCTGGGGCTTATGGGAACCAAGCTGGAAGTTAAGAGCGAATACGGCTCTGGTTCAGAATTCTCCTTTAGGGTGGAGCAAAAGGTTGTCTGGTGGGATCCCATTGGCGACTTTGACGAAAGCTACGAGAACTACCTGCAGGGTCTTGAAGAATACAAGGAAGCTTTCCATGCCCCCGAAGCCAAGATTCTTATTGTGGACGACACAAAGATGAACATAATCGTTGCGGTGGGGCTGCTTAAGGACACCCAGATTCAAGTGGACACGGCCCTTAGCGCACAGGAAATGTTTGAGCTGGTCTGCAAAAAGCACTACGACGTAATTTTCCTTGACCACCGCATGCCCAATGTGGACGGTGTAGAAGCCTTCCACCTTATGAAGGCAATGGATGGCAACCTTTGCATGGACACACCGGTGGTTGCGCTTACCGCCAACGTGGTTTCCGGTGCCAGGGAATTTTATATTAAGGAAGGTTTTGCCGATTACCTTGCCAAGCCTGTAGACAGCGACAAGATAGAAAAAATCCTCATAAAGCTTTTGCCCCCTTCCCTTGTCCACAGAACCGTCGGAGGAATGGCGGACAAAAACAAAGGTGCAGAAAACGAAATTGTATTTGCAAACTCCGCTGACGCAAAGGATTCAAAAATCCCCCAGGGGCTTAGCGGAATAGACTTTGAAACCGCAATGCAGAACTGCGGAGACGAGGACATCCTTCTTATTGCGCTAAAGGAATACTACAACAACATACCAAAGCGTGCGGCAGACATAGAATACTACGCGTCAAAGAAGGACTTTAAGAACTACACCATTCAGACCCACGCCCTAAAGAGTTCTTCCAAGCTCATAGGTGCAATGGAACTGTCTGAACAAGCCGCTTACCTGGAAAAGTGCGGAGACGAAAAGAACGATGAAGAAATTCAGGCAAAGACACCGGCTCTTTTAACGCTCTACCGCAGCTATGTGGAAAAACTGTCTCCCCTCTACCCCAGAAATTCCAGCCAGCAGGATGGGGAAAACTCCGGCAAAGAGTTGATTGAGGAGCAGAAGTTCAACGAGGCCATGTCTGCCCTAAGGGAGTATGCCCAGTCATTCGACTTTAACGCAGCTGACAGCATCGTACAAATGCTGGACGGCTACGAAATTCCAGATTCAAAGAAAGAGTTTTACGAGCAAATAAAGCAGTATATCCGCTCAGGAGATTCTGCCGCAATTGTAGAAGCCTTAAAGGAGTGTTAGTATGGAAAAGAGAATATTGTTCATAAGCAGTTTTGCAGAAAGTTTTTTAATAACCGCCCTTGCCAAGACACTGGAAAACGGCGGCTACGAGGTTGTGTTTTCCCAGCCCCATCCAAAAGAAATTGCGGAGATGAAGAACAGACCGTCCATTTCCTTACTCTACCTGGACAATGACGCAACGGCCTATGTCTCCACCCTGGAATACTATGCAGAAAGGCTTTCCCACCAGACAATAGACGATCCGGTCTACTTCTTCCTCATCGGCAACACCGTAGAGCTGGACATTGCCTACCGCTCGCTCCCCAAGTCCCTCATAAGCGCAGTATTCAAGCGTCCTGTAAACACAACGGACCTAATCACCCAGCTTGACCTAATAAGCACGGGCTACAACTACGAGGCGGAACTTCCCGGCGTAATCAAGCCCAATGCAGGCGGCCCGGAGGACTCTTCCAAGAAAAAGATTCTCCTTGTAGACGACGACTCTGCCCTGTTGCGCTCAATGCAGACCTTGCTTGGCAACAAGTACAACGTCTACATTACAAACTCCGGCATGAACACAATAACCTTCCTAAAGAACCACACCGTAGACCTTATCCTCTTGGACTACGAAATGCCAATCCTTTCGGGGCAGGAAGTCTTCCGCATCCTAAAGAGCGAACAGGCCACCATGAACATACCTGTAATCTTCCTTACCTCCAAGGACGACAAAAACATCGTAAAAAAGGTTCTGGAACTAAAGCCCGCAAACTATCTTCTAAAGCCTGTATCGCCAGCCGTCCTTAACCAGACCCTCGACGAATTCTTTAAGGAGCAGGAAAAAGAAGCCGAGCGCAAAAAGAAGCAAGCCGAAGCCGACCAGTACCTAGAGGAACTGGAATCCGCAGACGAATAGCCTTTTACCCAAGGAGGGGGGAAGTCTCCCCCTCGCTACAAAGGCAAGTCGCTCCACAAATGCCAAAAGCGGCAGGTAAAGCAAAAAAAACTACAGTATCCACGCACCCTGAGCTTGCCGAAGGGTGTAGAGTTTACAAAGAAGTGCCGTCACCCTGAACGGACGCTGTCCCAAAACAACATACCTGTTTTCAAAACAAGCCGCTTTCGTCATTTGTTCCGCTTTGTTGCCTTTTCCGCTACCCCCTCTGCGGGCTCAAACGCCGCCCGCAACGCCTGCTAAAATTAATGGCAAGTTCGCATATAATTATCGCGAGTTTCCGCAGGAAACTCGGTAGCAACCGAAGGTTGCAGACAACGCCCCAAAGGGATTTTTGTTAGCAGTAAATTCTGCGAGTTACGAAGTAACTCGGTAGTGAGCGTAGCGAACGGACAACGCCTGCTATATTTTATTTCAAGTTCGCATATAATTATCGCGAGCACCTGTCACATTGAATGAAGAGCCGTCCCCCTGCGCGCTCGCTGAGCCTGTCGAAGCGAGTCAGATACCTTGTATCTGCACTTGGGGTTGTAAACAACCCTTGCTTTTTTGACGCATTTACTGCCGGGAGCTAATTTTTCTGCTGCAAATATAAAACTCAACTTTTATTAAGCCACTATTCAATGTAACTTCAATAAAATAAAATTGTTCTTTTAATGAAAACTTAAAGCAAAAGGAGTTCCAAATGAAAAGAATTTGTAAATTCTCAACATTAATCCTTGTGTCTGCACTACTAGTTTCAAGCTCATTCGCACAAGGCAAGGCAAAAGGCAAAGTTGCACCAAAAGCCAAACCTGCACCCGTAAAGCCGGAAAAGAAATTATCACCAAAAGATCCTCCAGCAAAAGGCGAAAAGGGAGCAATCATTGTAAACGGAAAGGCCTATTCAAAGGCAAGCGAAGTTTTGGTAAAGGGCGGTTCCACAAAAGGCGCTGCCGTTGAGCACGGAGATTCAAGCCTGCTGGACGATGTGCCAAACGTAGATTCATTCTATATCGGAAAGTACGAAGTAACGCAGGAATTCTACGAAGCCGTTCTGGCTGGTGAAACAGTTTCTACAAAAAGCGGCAAAATTTTCGAACTTGACGCAAAGCCTTCCAGCTCACTGGAAAAATCTCTTGTAAAGGGAGAAACCCAAAAATACCGCCCTGTAGAAAACATAACCTGGTACGATGCCGTAAACTTCTGCAACATGCTCAGCAAAAAGACAGGCCTTGAACCAGTCTACAAGATTGAAATCAATAAAATAGAAGAAACAAAGGTCGGTAATTACATAGAAAAGCACATCATGGATGCTACAGTGTCCATCAACAAGAATGCCAACGGCTACAGGCTTCCATCTGAACCTGAATGGGAATTTGCTGCCCGCGGTGGCGATGCCTCTGCTCCCGACTGGAGCTTTGCATTCAGCGGTTCACAGTCAAAGACCTACAAAAAAACCGACATGTCTTCCCCCGACTTGGACAAGGTTGCATGGTATGTCTACAACCTTACTACCGGCAAGACAGGAAAGGAAAAGGTTGCAAAGGACACACCAGGCTACTGCACGCACGAAGTTGGCCTAAAGGCTGCTAACAAGCTTGGCCTTTACGACATGAGCGGAAACGTTTACGAATGGTGCTATGACCTTGGCGAAGACGACGGTGAGCGCATTGTACGCGGTGGCAACTACTGCTCAAGCGCAAGGGCTGCAACTGTAACCGCATGGGATGATGCCCCAATGACTCAGCATCACTCAGGCGTTGGCTTCCGCGTTGCAAGAAACGCAAAATAAAGCACAAGCCTCATAAGTTCATTGCCGTGCGTCGGTTGGTGAGCGTCGGTTGGTGAGCGTAGTCGAACCAAGTCGAACCAAGTCGAACCAAGTTGAACCATGACACGGCAAAACTTGCCCCCTTGCCTTTGGTAAGGGGGTGCTTTTTTTTAGAAAATCTTGTGCAAAGTGCGTATCTTTCTAAGGCTTGGATTCTGCGCAATAAGGTGCAGCTTGATTGTGTCAAACATGGCAATCTTGCAGTGAAGGTTTATATCCGTCTTTAAAAAGTCAATGTCCTCTTTTTTAAGCGAAGACAAAAAATCAAAGCAGGCAAAAAATGAAGAGGTAAATTCATCATCATTCAGCGGAATGGATGTGTCGCGGTATTTTTTTAAATAACAGTTTTCAAGCGTGTTATAAGAAGACAAAAAATTATTGTACGAAGGAAAAAAAGACAAGTTTTTAAGTTCCATAAAAAACTAATCGGAATATTTCTGCTTCTATTTTAGTAATTACTTAAAAAGTATTTTTAAGGGAGAACCTGACTTTTTTAACAAATAATCTTTTTTTTGAATGTTCCCTTCGACAAGCTCAGGGAACGTTTTTTTTGTTTCTTGCCAAGGAATATCAAGCCAGGGAGGGCGGGTTAGCAGCATGCAGAATTGCGAAGTGATTCTGCAATCCCAAGAAAAATACACGGAGGAATTTTTCTTGGGCAGGCACGGCTTAGGCATGTTGCGATACGTTGAGCAACATGGCCCTAAGACCCCAGTTTTGTTCAAATGTATCAAGAAAATACGGATGTCGTTGCAGTTGTTTGTGAATACCCAGAAGGAAAAGCTTTGGAGGTGGGACGTAGCTGTTTTTACAATATTTTCTTATGCAAATAAACCGGAAATCAGGTTTGGGCGCAGCGGAAGGCAAAGCCGGCTGAAAACCCGCATTGGAGCGGAACGGAACCCGGCAGCATAGCTTCAAGCCGCAAAGCGAGTTTAATTTCCTATTCCGCGACACCGCGGGTTTTCAGACGGATTTGCCTGGGAGCGGAGCCCAAAACTGATTTACATGTTTAGAAAGTGACATCGTTTGTCTTTAGGCAGAAGCAGTCATAGTTTTGAACCCGGTATGACTGGAAGACACCTGTAACCGTTATGCTCTTTCCTTCCGCGGGGTAGTCCTTTGGGTACTGGTGGTTCCCCTCCCAGACAAATTCAATTCCCTGCTGGCAGCATGCCGTTGCATCCAAAATCACTACCGCAAAGGCTTTTTTCCTGCCAAATTCCGGCGGCAAGTCGTAGGATGCAAATGTTCCCTTTATCTTTACCGTCTTTCCCAAGTAACGCTCCGGCTCTGCAATCATGTTGAAGAGCTGGGAATACACAATTGTTGTGCTCATCTTTGTAAGGTCAACGTCTACCTTTGTGGCCTTTTTCTGCTGGGCACTTGCCCTTGTTGCTTGAAAGAAAATTAAAATCAATGTGAATGCAAAAAGAAATTTTTTCATCTTAGCTTCTCCTTGTAATTTTTCCCAAAAGGGTGAATGCAAAAAATGTTATTGCGTCTGCCGCAACTATCGTACAGCCTACGGGGGTTCCTTTTATTATAGAAAAGAGCATTCCGCTGAGTGCGCACAAGACAGAGATTATTGCAGAGCAAAGGGTTACGCTCCTGAATGTCTTGAACATGCGCATTGCAGAAAGTGCCGGGAATATTATAAGTGCAGAAATAAGAAGCGAGCCAACAAGGTTCATCGCAAGTACGATTATTACAGCCGTTACGCAGGCAATTGCAAAGTTGTATGCCTTGGTGGACACCCCGGAGGACGCCGCAAAGGTTTCGTCAAAGGTTATTGCAAAAATCTTGTTGTAGAACATGGCGTAAAAAATAATTGTGAATGCAGAAAGGATTATGCAAAGTATAACCTCGCCTTTTGTAAGCGTTAGAATGGAAGTAGAACCAAAGAGTGTGCTGCAAACATCCCCGGAAACATTCGGTCCTGTGCTAAACTGGTTCATCAAGAGGTAGCCAAGTGCAAGTGCCCCGGTAGAAATCATTGCGATTGCCGCATCTCCCTTTATCTTTGAATTTTGGTTTCCGCAGAGAATAAAGATTGCGCAAAGCACCGTAAGCGGAAGGGTAAGGTACATGGTGTTTGAAAAGTGCAGTATGCCCGCTACAACCATTATTCCGAATGCCGCATGGGAAAGACCGTCCCCTATGTAGGAAAACCTCTTTAGCACAAGGGGAACACCAAGCAGGGAAGAGCAAAGCGCAATAAGAATTCCCACTATAAGCGCAGACCTTACGAAGGGGTATTCAAGGTACATGGAAAGTGTTTCTATAATAGTCATTGTCTTTCTCCTTTTTCTATGTAGCATTCATTCCCCAGGTGAAGGATTCTGTGGGCCCATTTTTTTATTCCCTGAATGTCGTGGGAAATCATTATTATGGTCATGGGCTTTTTCTTTCTTGTGTTCAGTTCATAGATAAGATTGTACATGTTTTCCGTTGCCTGGGGGTCAAGGCCTGTTACAGGTTCATCAAGTAAAAGTGCGTGTTCTGCCGCGCAAAGTGCCCTTGCCAAAAGAACCCTCTGCATCTGTCCGCCTGAAAGCTCACGGTAGCAGCTTTTTGCAAGGTTAAGTATGCCCGTATCCTGCATTGCTTTTTCTGCCGTTTTCTTTTGTTCCTTTGAATAGCATATAAAAAAGTGACCGTGCCTCTGGCAACCTGTCCTTACAATTTCTTCCACGGAAGCGGGAAAGTCCTTCTGCACTTCTGTCTGCTGGGGAAGGTAGCCTATGCTGCCGGGACAAAAATTTTTCCCCGGTATGATTTTTCCGCCCATTGGTTTTTGTAGAGAAAGCAGGGTTTTTATTAGGGTGGATTTTCCGGCTCCGTTTTCTCCCACGATGCCAAAGTATTCTCCTTCATTTACACTAAAGTTAAGCCCGGAAATAATTTCTTTTGCACCGTAGCCTAAAGATAAATCCTTGCAGGTAAAGAGTTCCAATTTGCACTCCTTTAAAATATTAGAATTTAAATTGAATTAAAGTTAAACACTAATAAGATTTATTTAAGCTGGGGTCAGTTTGAAAGCTTTATTTTTTTTGTGACTGATGTTTTTACTTCTAATTCTATTTTTGGTACAGCAAACTTTTCCGCTATAAATTCTATGTTGGCCAGGGCTTCCTTGCAGGGCTTAATTCCGTCCGTAGCGCTTTGCAGGGAGGCTTTTGCCGTCATAATTACAGCGCATACAGGGCAGTCGCTTCCTGAGCAGTCGTGGTCAATTTCCCCTGCCGCAAAGTGAATGGAAGCCAGGGATGCGCACAAGAACACGATTGCAAGTGCTAGCGTTAGAAGAGAATTTTTTGTGCTTTCCGTTTTTTTAGCAATTCCTGCTGAACCGAATCCGCTTTTCATAAAAAGATGCCGTTGCTCCCAGCTACGAAGCCATGCCCCCATTATTGCATTTTTTCCAACTAACGTAAAGCCATGGGCTATCACTAGCCTCTTTTTCACCTAAAGTTTTCATTTAAGGAATCAACTTTGACTTGATTTCGTAAGTATTTTCGCTTTATTCCTTAATATTTTATTAACGCATTTGAAAATTCTATTTTATTTCCATTCAGTTTTTCTAATATAGAATTTACATATTTATAATCAAAAAAGTCTGAATGTATTTTGATTTTTTCTTTTCCATGGTGATTGGATATTTTCCATATACCAACAGGACGGCCTCCCCATGAAGGATAACAGCTTCCCATTTTTATTTTTGTATCTGTTGTAATTTCTATTTTAGAATGAAAGAAAAAATAATTCTGATATTCAATTATATTCCCACTTATTGTTATTTTTTTACCCAATGGTGCAAAGAAGAAAACAAGCCCAAGAATTAATAAAATTAAAAGAAAGAATGAACCTATGATTAAGTATGGCCAATCAGGAAGAAACGTCATTTCTTTTAATGCTGCAGAAACTTTTATAATAAAATAAAAGAATGCAAAAAGAGAAAATAAGCCTAAACAGATAGAACCAATACAAACAAAATTTTTAAATTTTGGATAAATTATGACTTTTGCCATTTCCATTTTCTTCCAACAAATCAGGCTAGTGGCCGGATTCCTGTTATTAGATTTTATATATCACTTTTTGATATTCCAGATTGTAATAGTTGCCTTGCTTAAATAATTCCTTAAAAAAATTATTTTTGAAAACTTCCTTCCGTTATCAAAGTAAAGGTTCCACTTTCTTCCAAACGAAAACCTTCCGAAAAAATGGAAAGCATATATTCTTTATTTTCTTTTAGTTCAGAACAATCATAATTTATTTCTTGAACTGTGTTTGTAACAGTCGTTGCTGTTTTGGGAGAATTCACTGTCCATGAATATGTATTATCATTTTTTTCAAAAGAGGAAGTTTTACCTGTTGTACTTGTATTTGAACTTGTACTGGTTTTTGAAAAATGAAGTGTGAATGCCTTGCCAGAAGGAATCTTGATGGCATCGCTTCCTGTTTTTAGCTTTTCTATTTTTATGTTATTAACTTTAGATAGTTTATAATCAGAATCAGAAGAATCATCAATTATATGAATAATAGCTGATGGCTGTTCTTTTATATTTATATAATCTGTGTAAGTTTCTGTAGGCTTGCAAGCTGTAAAAAAAATAGCAAGAATCAAACTTGTAATAATATAATTTTTCTGTTTCATACTTTTTTCCTCTTAATAAGTAGTCCTGTGGGCTTGACCGGTTTACCGGATTTGAAGCTTTGTTATGTGCAATTTTACAGCATCTGCTCCAACAGTCCAATTAAATATTCCCACCACAGCTCGCTTTTAAACTGTGGAGTAAAAGCAGATGGAAGCAAAAATCTGCGCATTTCGAATAAAAAATCTTTTTGTCTATTTTTAACTTCTTCTATTCGACTTCTGTATAGCTGCCAAAAATCAGTTTCCTCAATTTTTCTGTCACCAAGTTTTTGAAGCAGCAAATCTTTGTTATAGGAAACATTTTTCTGACTCAACCAATGAATATCCCACAAATCGCGGTTCTTCACTCTGCTTGGTCTTCTTGCAAACGCAATAAGTTTATCACATAAAATTTCTGTAAGACTTTCTGCATAAAGCAAAACTCCATCCGTTCCCATGTCGATTCCATACGTATTTTTAAGCATAGATACTTTTCTTTCATGGCTCGGAAGCAGGCAAATATCAATATTTATCTTTTGGGCAGGAAAATCTGGGCGTTCAGGTCGTGTAATAACTTTTATTTTCCAGGTTTTCGTGTTTCCGCCCTCTTTGGCAGGATCCGTCACGGTAACTGGTAGGTTGTATTTTTCTTGAATTGTGTTTTGAATAACATTTCTAAGCTCGCCCATATCATCTTTTGAAAAATCAAATCCGCCGGAAAAATCCAAATCTTCACTTAAACGCACTGAGCCGTAACAATCACGCAGACAAGTTCCCCCCATAAAAGTAAGATTTTTCAAGAATCCTGCACTGTTCATTGTCCGTAAAATGTCATAATGCAGTAATTCCTTTTCAATGACCGTTCGTAGCGTCGGGTATTCGGTATTTTGATAAATTATTTGTTCTACAAGTGTGTCAAATGTGGACATAAGAAATTCCTCTATTATTTATTTTTCAATAACTTCTAAAGTATTTAGGTAATCTCGAAGTTTTATTACAATCTTCTTTCGTTTATCGTTAATTTCATCATTATTGGAATAAATTTTCTTTTCGTCATCGATTGAAATATCCCTTGTTTGGCCATAAACTCCTTTTTCAGATATCTTAAACCAATTAATTTGTTCTAATGAAAAATAATTCATGTGTTTATTCTCGCTATATTATTTGTGGCCCACTTGCAAAATCTAGCGATTCATTTGCAATTTTTCATATAATTCAATAACACTGCACAACATCCTACTGTGGCTTCAGATTGATATTGAGGTTCGATTTTATCCCAGCTATCCAAAAAATCTTGTAACTTCCGTGCCGTTTCTGCAACTTGCAACTGTTGTTCATGATGATGCTGTTGTGCATTTGCCTGTTGCTGAACATAGTCCATATTCCACATATTATAAAATGAATTCATATAAATATCCTCCTAAAACTTAAAAATACAAATTGAAGATAAGAAATTCAAGTCGAATTTTCAATCTATTCTTTTATTCTCTTCATAATCTTTGCAACCGCATTGTAATTATGATATCGTTCGTAAGTGCTCAATTTGTTTTCCTCAGTCTTTTTGATAAGAGCTTCGTACCAGTACGCAATCAACGCCCTACGCACACCGTCCAATGAAAACAGTTCCAATGCATCTGAAAAACTTCCCTCAAAATGAACGCTTACAGAATGTGGAAGTGCAGTTGCATAGTTTTCCGTGCAGATTATGTTCAACAATTCGCCAGTTTTTTACTTCCAGACATTCAGCCAATTCCCATTTACCGAGAGATTTATATGGCTCAGTTGCATTTATTTCTTTTATGCGTTTCAATGGCGGATAATCTGTACCACCTATTTTTATGCAGTCGCAGTTTTGAGATTGAAGAATGTAGACATATCCTTGATTTTCCATTGTTCATCCCCTCAGTTATATTATAGGAATTGTTTCTCAAAATTTATTGATTATCAAATCAGAATTCCTCTTGGCAACCTTCATATCTTGTAATGCTAGTTTCTCATTCGCCCACCACATTCCTGTCCGAGCATCCAGTCGCAAAAGTGGCATTACCTTTTCTGCAGGTTTTGCAGTGTGAATCAGTTCCACTGTACCAAACCGGCCACAGCTGATTTTTCCACTCCTTCCAGTGGTCATTACGGTAATCCATCCCAAGAGTTGTTGAGAAACTGCACCAGATTCAGAAAGAACTGATTCAAGACTAACATAGTTCAGATAGTCTGCCCTAAGCTTTGCTGCAACTTTGAAAAGTACGATAGAGGAATCATAGCCAGATTTTGGATAAAGATAGATTCCCTTGCAGATACGTTCTAAGATTTCGTTTTTTGTTGCACGAGAAAGAAGCATACGAAGATTTTCTTCTGTAAAGTCAGGAAAAAGAGGGTAAAAATCCTGTACATTAAAGAGGAAATGTGTTTTATCAGCGTTATTCTCTAAAACATTCTTTAGTAAACTTATTGGTTGCATGTTATACACATCATAACAGTATCTGTTATGTTTTGTAAAGATGTTTTGCATAATTCTTGTTGTCCAGAGGGCATCCTCATAACTCGTTTTATTAAATTAGCGCTTTTTTTGTCAACAATAAAGAAAGCAAAAACTTCCGTAGCTTTTGTATCCGCATTTTTTGTAGAGTGACAGGGCTGCGGAATTTTCTTTTCTTACAAAAAGAATGGGGGTTTTTTCTTGGCTGCAAATTTGATTCGTAATTGTTCTTGTTAGTAATTCTGCGTACCCCTTCTTTCTGTGCTGGGGCAGGGTGTAGACTCCGCCTATCTGGGTAAAGTTTTTAGAGGATGCGTTTGTCTGAACCTTTGCTACAAAAAGCCCGTCTTTTTTTAGGGCCAGCATTTTTTGCTTTTCCAAAAGTTTTTCAAGGTCTCTAAGAAGCGAAGGAAGATATATTTCTTTTCCATCGGGGAGAACTTCTTCCTTAAAAAAGCCTGTGTGAAGTGGCATTAGATTGCTTGCGTCTTTTTTGCTGCATGCTACCAAGTCGTTTTGCAAGGGGCTTGAACTTTGGCCGCAAAGTTTTTTCTTGTGACGCATCAAAAAAAATATCCGCTTTTCTTTTGCGCTAAGGGAAAGCGCCTTTTGTAGAAAATTAATGTAGTCTGTTTTTCCTGCCAGGGCAAAGATGCTTTTTTTGCAAAAAAAATCAGAAAGGCTTCTGGCAATTTTTTTATTTTTCTTTGGCAGGCAGCAAAGGAGCGTGTTCTTTTCCTTAAAATAAAAAATCCCCTGAATCCGCTCTGCCTCTTTTATTAGAAAAATATCCGCGCTCTTACGGATTATCTTTTCCGCAAGCTGGCAGCAGAACTTTTCGTAGGGCAGGACAAATTCAAGGGCTTTTGCAAAGTCACCGTCTTTTTTGCAGGCGGCAACTTCTACGCCAAGTTTTAGCATTGGCCTTTTTAGTTCCTGAATGAATGGATTGGGGCAGGTATGCGGCCTCCGCGGTTAATAAAGTCCGCACAGCTAAAGGTGTTCACATCCATTACCGGGCAGCCTCCCAATAGACCTCCAAATTCAACCCATTCACCTGCTTTTTTGCCTGGGGCTGGGATAAGGCGGACCGCTGTGGTCTTGTTGTTTACCATGCCGATTGCCATTTCGTCTGCCATGATTCCGCTGATTGTGGTGGCTGGAGTGTCACCTGGGATTGCAATCATGTCAAGGCCAACTGAACATACGCATGTCATTGCCTCAAGTTTTTCAAGGCATATTGAATGTTGCTTAACAGCGTTTATCATTCCTTCGTCTTCGCTTACCGGTATGAATGCGCCACTCAAACCGCCAACGTTTGTGGAAGCCATTACGCCGCCTTTTTTTACCATGTCTGTTAGCATTGCAAGGGCTGCTGTTGTTCCTGGGGCACCTGCACCTTCAAGGCCAATTTCTTCAAGGATGCGGGCAACGCTGTCTCCAACTTCCGGTGTTGGGGCAAGGCTTAGGTCAAGGATTCCAAAGTTTACGCCAAGACGCTTTGCTGCTTCGCTGCCGACCATCTGACCCATGCGGGTAATCTTGAATGCCATCTTCTTGATTCCGTCTGCAAGCTCGTTGATTGGGCGGCCCTTGAATTCTTTTGCAGCGGCAAGGATAACTCCGGGACCTGAAACGCCAACGTTGATTACTGCGTCTCCTTCTCCGGGACCGTGGAATGCTCCTGCCATAAAGGGGTTGTCTTCCGGTGCGTTTGTAAAGACTACAAGTTTTGCGCAGCCGTTCACTGCACAAGAAGCGGAGGCTTCGGCCGTCTTTTTGATTGTTTCTCCCATGAGCTTAACGGCATCCATGTTGATTCCGTTTTTTGTAGTGCCAACATTTACGGATGAGCATACGTTGTCCGTTACGGCAAGTGCTTCCGGGATAGAGTCTATGAGTATGCGGTCTGCCTGGGTGATTCCCTTCTGGACAAGGGCAGAAAAACCGCCAATAAAGTTAACGCCAAGTTCCTTTGCACACTTGTCCAAGGTGCGGCAGTATTCAACATAGGATTTTTCCCCGCTGGCACCGGCAACAAGGGCAATTGGTGTTACGGAAATGCGCTTGTTTATGATAGGAACTCCGAATTCCTTTTCTATGTCCTGTCCAACGCGGACAAGGTTTCCTGCATAGCGCATGATTTTGTCGTAAATTTTCTGGTTTGCCTTTTTTGCGTCTTCGCAGGCACAGTCCAAGAGCGAGATGCCCATGGTTATGCAGCGGATGTCCAGCTTCTGGCGCATGAACATGTTTACAGTTTCCTGAATTTCTACCGGTGAAAAAATCATCTTAAATCCTCTGACATAAAAATGAATATGCCAATTATAGCGGATTGCAGTTTTTGTTTCAATTGAGGAAAGTAACTTCAGGGAGGTCCCTGTAACCCCGCATTTTAAGGGGCGGGACCAGATTTTTTAATGTTAAAAAATCTGCCTACTACGAAGCGAGGGGGTTCCCGCCCCTTAGACCCCACCCTTCCCCGGCACGTTTTAGGGGTTTCACCCCTAAAAACCCCAGCGGCTCTGCAAAAGATTTTATAAATCGGTTTGCGAGAAAAAAATGGCAATTCTTCTTTGGGGATGCGGGTGTTTTTTGCAGACGAGGTAGCGGCAGGGATTGGAGGGGTGGCGGAACCATTCCGAAGCGCAGCGTAGGAATGGAGCGTAAGCGGAACCCCGGAAAGCGCTTAAAAAATGGCCTCCTTGCCATTTTTTTTGCTTCGGTTGGTGGTGGAGACGGCCCTTCGACAGGCTCAGGGACCGGAATTCCATTGGCGCTATCGGTTTGCGGTAAAAAATGGCAAGGTGTTTGCTTTCCTAACATTTGTCAAAAGACAAAACTGCCGCCCAAAAAAGAAAAATAAAAAAATAAGCATTCACTTTTACTGGTCGAGTTCTATTGTGTTTCCGGAAGAGAGGGTGGCGCTGCCTTCGTCCGGAATTATGTAGAAGTCTCCGTCTGCTTCCCTTAATGAACCAGTGGCTATTATGCTGGAACCGGAGCTTACCTTTACCCTTGTTGAACCGTCGCCTGCGACTCTGCCCTTGTAGGCGTTCCTTATGAATACGGGTGCTCCGCTTTGACCGGTGGGGCCTACGACAAAGCCCGCTATGTTGTCTGCAATTACGCTGCTGTTGAGGATTGCCTTGAATGCAAGGCTTGAGTTAACAGCGTAATCCCTCTGGTTTTTTACGGTCTTTAGCTGGGACTGCATTTTTTCTAGTTCGCGCTGGGCTTCTTCGTTGATGCGTTTTGCCTCTTCAAGTTCTGCCTGCTGGGATGCCGATTCCGTTCCCTGCTGTGATGGGGTTTCCTCTGTCTGCTGGTTTTCCCTTGCGCTAAGGCTGCTTTCTGCGGAAGAAAGTTTTTGTTCAAGTTCTGCAATCCTTTGTTCAAGGCGGCTGGACTTTGCGCTTGCTTCTGCCAGTTGTTTTTCTAGGGATGCGCTTTGCTGCTGGCTTTCTTCTATTTTTTGCTGCAGGGCTACTGACTGGCTTGCCTGGTATTCAAGGTTTGTGGCCTTTTGCTTTTCGTGGTCAAACTGCTGGCTAAGGGCTTCCACTTCCTTCTTTTTGTCTTCCATGTCGCGGGTAAGGGATGCTATCTGCTCGTTCAGTTTTTCAAGCTCCGCATTCTTTGCCTTTATTTCGCTGGATGCGGAAGAGGTGAGGGCTGCTATAATATTGTAGGAAAGCTTTCTCTCTGCAGGGACAAGTGCCTTCATTGAATTCTTGTAGGGAATGGATGATGCCTGCTGGTAAAGGGCAAAGAGGTTTTCGTAGTCTGCCTGTGCCTGTTTTAGCGATGCGGAAAATTCCTGGCTTGTGTCTCCTGCAAGCTTTATGAATGCGTTTGCGTCAAAGATGGAAGGACCAAGTTTGCTTTCTGCATCAGAGATTATCTTGTTTACTTTTGAATCTTTTATGGTTGGGTCAAGGGATGCAAGTTCTCCTTCGTAGCGGCTTGCAATTTCTCGGGTGGCCTTTCGCCTGTCTTCTATGCTTTTTTGCCTTGTTTCCTGGAGCTCCTTTGCGGCCTGGTCAAGCTTGTCCTGGAAATTCTTTGCGGTGCGGCTTTTTTCAAGCTCGTAGATTTGCCTTTCGCTGTCCATCTGCTGTTCATATTTTTGTGCGCGGGCAACGTTTTCGCTGTCAAAGTTCTTGAGCTGCTCTTCGTACTGCTTTACTTCCGTTTCTGCTGCCAAAAGCGGTGCGTCAAATTCCGTGTGGGCGGCAAGAACTTCTGCGTTGTAGTCCTCGCGGATTTTTGCCCGCTTTTCTTTTTTTACGTCATCCGGCAATGTAGAGTCTGCAAGAACTTCCAGGTCGTTGTCCATGGCAAGCTTTGCGGCGTTAAGTCTTGCTTCCAGGTTGCCCTTAAGCTCCGAGCGGCGCTTTGTGGCTTCGTCGTAGTTTTCCTGCGTCTTCTGCAGCTGGCTGAACAAATCCTGCAACCCAAGGTTTGCAAAAGAAGAAAAGTTTATCTCGATTTTTTCATTGCTCTTGGAAAGTCCTTTTACCGTAAACACCGTAACAAGGATGACCGCAAGGGCTGTTGCGGCAAGGGTTATCCAGACCGACCAGCGGATGTTCTTTCCCGTCTTCTGGTATTCGGTTTCTAGGTCGTAAACGTCTACTTTTTTTGTGCGGCGTAGGGGTGCAAGTTCATCCCCCAAAAAGAGCATGAGTTCCCTTTCTATTTTGCTGGGAACGGATTCTGCTTTTTCCGCAGGGACAAGGTTCTTTTCTTTTTGCGCAGATTTTGTTTCTATTAAATCCAGACTTGTGCCAAGGCTTGTGTCCAGTTTTTTTTCGGCTGCCAGAGAATTTATTTTGTTGTCATTGTCCATATTCCACTCCAGTTTGCAGGTGCGCTCTTTAATCCCATGCGCTCAAGGAAGACTTTTGAAACTTCAAGGTCCGACAGCTTAAAGAATTTTCTGGCAGACTTCCAGTCTCCGTCGTAGTAAGCGGCCAGTGCCTTTTCGTAGACTTCAAATTTTTCTTCAAGCTCTTTGTGCCCGTCATCGAATGTGTCCAGAGGATAGAAAATCTTTTTGCCCTCGGTTTTTCCCTTTACCTGAATTGTGTCTATTTCGTAGAACTTGTAGCGGTCGCTTGTTGGGGCAACTTCTTTCTTTATATATTCAGAAACAATTACAGGCAGGTGGTAAACCCTTGTTACGCCTTCAAGCCTAGAGGCTGAGTTTACGTTGTCTCCAATAACCGTGTTGGTCATGTGCTCGTCAGAGCCTATGTTTCCGTAGAAAACAGTACCGCCGTCTATACCAACGCCTATGTCCAGAAGAACCGCCTTGTAGACCCTTTCCTCCGCGTCCGTAAGCTTTCTGGTAAGCTCTATCTTCTTGCGCTGCTCCTTCATCTTGCGCCTAAGTTCCGCAGTTACGTATGTAATCTCCCAGCCTGCGTCTATTGCCTCCGCAGATTTTATTGTGCCGCTGTTGTATGTGCCAAAGATTGCAAGGATTGCGTCTCCAATGATTGAGCCAACAACACCGTTCATCTTGTGCACGTCGTGGATTACGCTGTTGTAGTGAACGTTCAAAAGGTCGATAATCTCGTTGCCAAGCGTTTCCGTGCGGTAGGTAAAGCTCTTAATGTCGCTAAAGAGGATGGTAAGTTCCCTCTGCTTGCCTTCCAAGCGGATTGTGTGGTCTGTGTAAGCCTTAGAAACAACGTCTTTGGAAACGAATTTCTGGAAGGTGGAAAGCAGGTTGTTTACGGAAACAGAAAGCGTGTTGAACGAAGCCGCCATGTAGGTAACGTCGTCATTGGGGGCATCGTCTATGTTGATAACTTCAAGCTTTGACCTCTGCTGCATGTCGTAAAGGCTTTGGGTAATGCTAGAGATGCTCTGGAAAATCTTTTTGAACATGTAGATTCCAAGCACTACGAAAAGGCATGTAAGCAAAATGATGATAAGAGAAATGATAAGGGTAATCTTGTGGGAGAATTTGTCCGTGTCCACCCTGGCTTCTGCCCGTACCAAGAAAACGTTCCAGCCTTCAATGTACTTGTAAACGCCAAAGTATTCGCCTGCCTTCTTTCCCTTTGTGTTCTTCTTTGCCTGCTCGGAAAGGTCAAAGGAAATGCGGCCTTCCCGGATTCCCTTGTCAAAGTTGCCGTTGAGCGTGGCAAGGCATTCTTCGTCGGAAAAGGACGAGAGCTGCATTCCGCTTGCACTTATGTAAAAGAAAAGCTTGCCGGTTCTGTCAAAGGCAAGGGCAAGGCTGTTGGGGTTGGAAAAGTCTTCTGCGGCAGAGCTTTCCATAGCCTGTACACATTCGTTTTTGTTGTGCTTGTAGGAATAGACCTGGTACTGGTTCTGGGCATTCTTGTAGATGTCCTTAAGCTGCGTTACGGTGAGCTTGTTTGTAAGCTCAATTACCTGCCTCTGCGTCATCTGTATGGAGATGAGGTTTGTCATAAAGTTGGACATAAGGATTAGCGAGATAAAAATTACAAGAATCCTTGCAGAAAGCGGAATAATAGGCGTTTTGCCCACATACTGAAAAAATCTTTTTTTAGACACGCAAGCCCCTCGGTGGCAGGGTTCCGCAAAGGGTGGAATCTGCCCAGTATTTTTTAGTTATAACTTTATTTTATCTTGAAATAGATGGGCTGTCAAATTTTATTTCTTTCTTTATTTTGCGGCACTTGCTTGGTCATACAAATGTTTTTTTTAAGAACATCTTGCCATTTTTTGAAGGGCTTTCCGGGGTTCCGCCATTCGGCTCCATTGCTGCCGGGTTCGGCCCTTCGACAAGCTCAGGGACCTCCACCCGTCAGCAACGGCTCCGCCGCCCCTCCAATCCCGGCCGTGTTCTCTTATCAAGACAAAAAATCCTACGCCGCCGTGGAGCCCCTTTAGTCCCGCGCAAGCGGGATGAGGGTTACCGAAGGGCGGAAGGGCGGTGACGCAAAGGGGCTTCCTGTCGAGTTAGCCAAAAAACGGATGGTAGAGCGGTAAAAGATTCGTCCAGAAAAAGAAGTTTTGCCAGATTTGACCTGGAGCTGCGCCCAAAACTGATTTCCATGCAGAACTGCCTTAACCTATTTGCGGGAGACAGGGCTTTGTGCTATAATAATACCATGATTTCTTTAAAAAAAATAATTACTTCTGCTGCGGTTTTACTTTTTTGTGCCGGCGGCTTTGCGAAACAGACTCCTATTCAGGGACTTAATGAATACAAGTTGGAAAACGGACTTACGCTTTTTACCTTGGAAGACCACAACGTTCCTCTTGCCTACATAGAGATTGCCTTTAAGACGGGTGCCGTGGATTCCACGCCGGAAACAGCCGGGCTTTTTTATCTCTACGAGCACCTTATGTTCAGGGGAAATGCCTTGTACACAACCCCCAACGCCATGCAGGAAGCCCTTTACGACATTGGCGTTACCGACTGGAAGGGTACGAGCAATGTTGACTACATTAATTTTGCCTTTACCGTTCCCTGCAACGAGCTGGAGCGTGGGCTTGCCTTCTGGAACGCTGCCATCCGCACCCCCAACGTGCAGGACTTGGAGCTTACCGTCTTGCGCGAAAACATTGCAAGGCGCATTGAACAGGTGCAAAAGGACCAAGGAGTTCAGTACAACAGCTATTCTGCCCTAAAGCTTTTCCCGGATGCCCCTTACCGCACAGATGCCACAGGTTCTGCAAATGTAATAAGGAAGGCGACTGTTGCCCAGATTAACGACCTTATGTGCAAGTATTACCTTCCCAAGAACGCCGCAATTTTTGTTGGCGGCGACATAGACAGCGAACAGGTCTACGAGCTTACAAAAAAGATTTTTGGCGACTGGTCAAACAAGAACCTTGCTGCAAAGATGTATGGAGACAAAAAGGCCGTCTCCAAGCTTATCGAGATGCAGGACAAGCTGAACCTTAACATTTCTTCTGCGGATGAGTATACCATTCCCAAGAACAGCCAGCAGAATCCCGCTCCATTTGACTCCACCAAGTATTCGGTTATGCCCTACCAGGCTTCAAACGAAAAATTTGCCCAGCTTTCCATAAAATTCAGGGGCCCGGACACGGATTTTGACCTGGAAGACACCTATGTTGCCGACTACCTCTGCTCACTCATGCTTGATCCTGAGGGAACCTTCAAAAAAAGCTTCTGTTCAAATGCCAAACTTGGAATTCCTTCAAGCGATTATTTGGAAGCATCTTATGTTACAAAAAGGGAAGACGGCGTAATAGAAGTTAAGGCTTTCCTAAAGAACCCCAACGAGAACATTGCAGAACGTGCCCAGGAAGCCGTTTTGCAGACAAAGAAAGTCTTTTGGGACATTGCAAACAATCCCGCTCTTTTTGAAAAGGATGTTGTAAAGGAAAAGGCCGCCGCTTTGGAAGACCTGGACCTTATTGCCGGTGAGACTGTCCAGGGAAAACTTGCAACCCTGCGCTTCTGGTGGGCTTGTGCTTCTAGCGACTACTACTATTCATACAAAGACAAGCTTGCCCAGGTTAGCCAGGAAGATGCAATTGCCTTTGTAAAAAAATACATAGACGGAAAGAATCCTCTGGTTACGGTTGTACTTTCCCCCTCATACTACGAAAACCAAAAGGACGACTTTGAAAGCAAGGGTTTTGAACTTATTACGGAAAAGAATGCCTTCTGGCAGAACGACAGCCGCTATGCCGCAAAAGAGATAAATAAGGACGAGCTTCTTAGGCCGCTTCCGTGCGACGTTTACTACCCGCGCAAAGTGGACGCTTCGGAAAGCAAAGCCCCTGCTTCTTCCGGAAAAGAGATAAAGAAGTACACTCTTAAAAATGGTGTGCCGCTTTACGTACAGAACAACTCTTCTTCCGACATAGACTGCATTTGCATTGGCGTTAGGGGAGGGCTGCCGGAGCTTTCCACGGAAACTTCCGGTCTTGCAGATGCAACCCTTACTCTTGCCGCCCGCAGCAGCAGAAACTTTAGTCCTGAGCAGAGAAAGCTCTATGCCTACAAGTATTCATCTTCCATGAATGTTCAGACAGAAACTTTGGGCAATTCACTTTCGCTTACGGTAATAGACAAGTATTGGAAGGATGCCCTGCCGCTGCTTACCGACAGCTTCCTTAACCCGGACTTTAGCGAAGAAGAATTCAATTCCTTCTATGAAGAGCTTAGCCAGAACGCAAATAAAAAAACAACGTCAAATCTTCTTGCCATGCTGGAATACGCCGTTGCATATTCCGGCCATCCATTTGAATCTTTGACCGGGGTTACGCTAGAGTCCCTTTCTTCCATAACCCTGGACAACATAAAGAAGACCCACGAGCAAATGCTTAATCCGTCCGCCATGTTTGTTGTAGCTTCTGGAAGGATAAACGGAGAGGAGCTTCTTTCTGCATTGAATGAATCCCTTGGGCTTTTGGAACAGAAGGGGCCTTTGTATTCAGCCAAGGAAATACCGGGCGTAAAGCTAAAGGAAAATCCGCCTTTTGCCATAAAGTGCAGGAAAGGGGAGTCTGTGCGCATAGCATCCCGCCTCTTTGAATACCCCCTTATTACGGACAAGGACTTTTTTGCCGCAAGAATTGCCTCCGCCGTATACACAGACGTGCTGGTAAGGGTTGCCAGAGATCACAGGGCCGCATGTAAGGCAGCCCAGGAAAATGTTATTGCTTCAAGGGCATCCATAGCAGAGGACTTGTTTACCGGAGTCTTGAACCTTGAATATCTTAATGACGCCTGGGAAGAGGCATGCGCACTTATGTCTTTGGGAATGGTCGTTCAGTCCAACCACGGGGAAAAGGGCTACCTTTTTACGGACCTTGCCAAGATTCTCCCGCGCTACAAGAATATGTTCATTGCAAAGAATTACGAGACGCAAAACACCAGCGCCGCATCTGCCGCAATGATAGTCTACAATCTGTTTGAATTTAACGATGAAAATATGGAGTCAAAGAAGGTGTCTGCAATTCAGCAGGTAACAGCGGAAGACGTGCTCCGTATCTTTAAAAAATACTGGGTTAACACACCCCACCGCTGGTTTACTGCCGAACCTAAGGAAAGTGACTAGCAGTTAGCTAGTATAACTAATCTTAGGCCGCTGGTCATTCCGAACTGCTACGCCACATTCGCACGCACTTGCTACGAATGTGGTTTCGGAATCGATGAATGTTATCGGGGTTCAGCCGGGTTTCCGTTCCTGTCCATTACGCCTTCTTCTGTAATGTAGTAGGCCTGGATTGGCGGGAATCCGTTGAATTCTACGCTTGCATAAGTAGAAGTGTATGCCCCTGTAGAAAGCCAGTACACCTTGTCTCCAATCTTAAGGTCAACAGGCAGGCGGTACTTTGTGTCTTCGTACATAATGTCCGCACTGTCGCAGGTAGGGCCGGCAAGAATCACTTCTCCTTCCCTTCCTCCGTCTTTTTCCGTAATCACCGGGTACTTGATTGACTCTTCAAGCGTTTCTATAAGGCCGTTGAATTTACCAGTGTCCAGGTAAACCCACCTGTGCAGGGCAGTATTGTTCTTGCGTGAAATAAGCACAACTTCGGAAGTAAGGATGCCGCTGTCACCAACAAGGGAGCGTCCCGGTTCAAGAATGATGCCAGGAATGTCTTCGCCAAAGTCGTCGTGCAGGTAGCGGTAAATTTCCGATGCGTAGTCCTTAAGCTCGTTTGTAGGCTGAATGTAGTGTGCCGGGAATCCACCGCCCATGTTTATCATGCTAAGCTTAATGTTTTCTTCGTCTTCAAGGGATTCAAAGAGGTACTTGGTCTTTGCAATGGCATCGTTCCATGAACCAATGTCCCTCTGCTGGCTTCCCGGGTGAAAGCTTATTCCGTAGGGGGTAAGGCCAAGGTCGCGTGCAAGAACAAGAAGGTCGTAGGCCATGTCCGGGTGGCAGCCAAATTTGCGGCTTAAAGGCCAGTCCGCAGAAGATGCGTTTTCCACGAGGATTCTAACATATATGCGGGAACCCGGTGCCTCGCGGGCAATGTTCTTAAGGTCTTCCTTAGAGTCCGTGGCAAACATGCGCACACCCTTTTCGTAGAAGTACTTTATGTCCGCGGCCTTTTTAATCGTGTTGCCGTAGGAAAGCTTGTCCGGGGAAACACCCAAGTCCAAAACCATGTCCAGCTCGTAGCGGGATGCAATGTCAAAATTTGAACCCAGGTCCCTAAGCAGCTTTATGACCGGAACCCCTGGGTTTGACTTTACGGCATAGTAAATGTATGCATAGGGGAACAAATCCTTTAGCTGCAGGAAATTCTTCTTAATTGTGCGCAAATCAATGAATATATTGGGCGTTGAAAAATTCTTGGAAGCGTCCAAAAACCTGTTCCATGCTGAATCAGAAATGTAGTCTTTTCGGTCAAACATCCCCTGCTCCTGCCTACAAAAAAATTAAGCACCCCAAAGAAATCGGGCTGCCATTTTCTTCACTTTTTAAATAGCCTGCTCCAAACCATTCTCGGAACAAACTCTGTAAAGGCGATAGTACCACAAATCTATTTGTGTGACCATAGTTTTTACCAAAAAAGTCAATATTTTTTTATTTTGGATGGTAGTCTTTAGGACGTGCTTTTGTCTGCTCTACCATCTGATTAAATTGTCAACACTTGCCATTTTTTACCTGTCCAACAAGCAGCGCCATGGAGGGCGCGTCAAATGCTTGCGTAGAAGTTCGCGGGTTTTTGCAAGAAAACCCGGACACAAAAATGGCAAGGAGGCCATTTTTGTGGCGCTTTCCGGGGTTCCGGCTTTCGCCTCCATTGCTGGGGTTCGACGGGCTCACCCACCAGCAACGAGTTGCAAGCAACTCGCCCCTCCAATCCCGCGTAGGGGGAATTCGCATCGTAGCTACAAGCGGACTCCCCCACCTAGGGCTTTACACTACCTTGTAACCGGCTTTTTCTATTGCGCCAACAATTTCCGCATCGCTCACCGGGGAAGCAAATTTTACCACCGCTTCGCCAGTCTCGTGGTTTGCGCTAGCCTCTGTAACACCCTTAAGTGCTTCCAGGGCCTCTTTTACGTGGGCCTCACAGTGGTGGCACATCATGCCCTCAACTTTGAACGTCTTCTGCTGAATTTCTTCTGCCATAGAATTTTCCTCCATAGTATTTCTATTTTCTTTTGTTTTTGCCTTGTTGATGTTAAAAAGGTTAAGCCTTAGCGCGTTTGTTACCACGCAAAAGCTTGAAAGGCTCATTGCTGCGGCACAAATCATGGGGCTTACCGCAAGTCCCGTAGCCTTGTAGTAGGCACCAGCCGCAAGCGGAATTAGCATTGCGTTGTAGAAAAATGCCCAGAAAAGGTTTTGCCTTATGTTCCTGAGCGTTGCCCTGCTAAGCCTTATAGCCCTGGCCGCCCCCAAAAGACTTGAATTTACCAGAACCACGTCCGCCGCATCTAGTGCAACATCTGTTCCGCTTCCAATGGCAATTCCAACGTCTGCCCTTGTTAAGGCTGGAGCATCGTTTATTCCGTCGCCAACCATTGCAACCTTGCCTTTTGCCTTTAACATGCGGATTTCCTTTTCCTTACCGTCCGGCAGTATCTCTGCAAGAAAGCTGTCCACACCGGAAGTCTTTGCAACAGCCTTTGCCGTCCTTTTGTTGTCGCCGGTAAGCATTACGGTTTGGATTCCCATACCCCTAAGCTCTTTTATGGCCTGGGCAGAATCTTCCTTTACAGCATCCGCCACCGCAATAAGCCCAAGGAATTTTCCTTCCCTTGCAAAGCCAAAGACAGTCTTTCCTTCTTCCGCAAGTTTTATGGCATCTTTAGCCGTTTCTTCCGCAAAATCCTTCCCTGCCGAAAGCTTTTCCCCAATGAATTTTATGCTTCCGCCAAAAATGTCCTTACCGCCGCAGCTTGCAGAAAGACCGCTTCCTGCTATTGCCATAAAGTTGCTTACTTCCTGCCTCTTTATGCCCTTTTCTTCAGAGTAGGCCACGATTGCCTTTGCTATGGGGTGCTCGCTGTTTGCTTCAAGCGAATAGGCTGTCTGCAAAAGTTCATCCCTGCTTTCTTCTTTAGCAGGAATAATGTCTGTTACCAAAGGCTCTCCCTTTGTTATAGTGCCGGTCTTGTCCAGTGCAAGGATTTTTATCCGCCCGGTTTCTTCTAGCGCCGCTGATGTCTTAAAAAGAATGCCGTGCCTTGCCCCAACGCCGTTACCAACCATTATTGCCACTGGTGTTGCAAGCCCAAGTGAGCATGGGCAGCTTACTACAAGAACCGCAATTCCCCTGGAAAGTGCAAAGCCAAGATCTTTTCCAAAAAGCAGCCATATAAGGCAAGTAAAAACCGCTATTGCTATTACCGCTGGAACAAATATTCCGCTAACCTTGTCCGCCACCTTTGCAATGGGGGCCTTTGTTGCCGCCGCATCGCTTACCATCTGGATTATCTTTGAAAGGGTAGTGTCTTTTCCTACACGGCTTGCCCTGCATTTTAATAAACCGCTTGTGTTTACCGTTGCAGCACTAACACTGTCCCCGTTTTTTTTGTCAACAGGAATGCTTTCTCCTGTAAGGGCGCTTTCGTTTACGGCAGAGCTTCCTTCAAGAACAATTCCGTCTGCCGGAATGCTTTCTCCAGGTTTTACTACAAATATGTCCCCCTGCAGTACTTCTTCTATAGAAACTTCAACTTCCTTTCCGTCCCTTATAACCCGCGCGGTCTTGGGGGTAAGCTTCATCAGTTCTTTTAGCGCGTTTGTCGTCCTTCCCTTGGAAATGGATTCAAGCAGCTTGCCAACTGTTATTAGCGTTACAATCATTGCAGCGCCTTCAAAGTAAAAGTCGTGCATTAGGTGGGCTGCCTTTTCGCTTCCGCTTTCCATCTGAACCACTGTCATGCGAAGAAGGCTTGTTACGCTGTAGAAAAAAGAAACCCCGGAACCAAGTGCCACAAGAGTGTCCATGTTTGGGGCAAGGCCAAAGAGTGCCTTTGTTCCGCTAACAAAGAACTTCTGGTTTATGACCATAACTATAGCCGCAAGAAGCATCTGTATTATTCCCTGCGCAATACAGTTGCCCTGCAAAAAAATAGGAAGTGGCCAGCCTAGCATTGGAACCGCCATGCTAAAATACATCAGTATAAGAAGGAATGTTGTGGAAAAAAGAAGCCTCTTAACAAGCACTGGAGAAGCCTTGTCTTTTAAGCCGTCTTCCCTTTGCTGCACGGACTGCTTCTCGGAGTAAGATTCGTTTCCGTCTGCCTTGCTTGCACCGTAGCCTGCCTTTTCCACAGCGCTTATTATGGATTGGCTGCTTGCTGAACCTTCCACCCCCATTGAATTTGTAAGCAGGTTTACAGAGCAAGACTTTACCCCGGGAACTTTGCTAACAGCCTTTTCTATTCTGGCACTGCAAGCCGCACAACTCATTCCTGTTACAGTATATTTTTCCATAGATGTACCTTGCCTTACTTTAACAGCTTGCTCATTATTTTTAGGAATTCATCCAGTGACTCTTCGTTTCCGTTTTTTATGTCGTTTTGCACGCAGCTTTTTAAGTGTGAAGAAATTAAAACCTTGCTGAATGAATTGACTGCTGCGGTACAGGCGCTTGCCTGAATAAGTATGTCTGCACAATAGGCATCTTCTTCCACCATCTTTTTTAAGCCGTTAAGCTGGCCAATGACCCTGTTAAGCCTTCCTGTCAGCTTTTTCTTCTCTTCTTCTGACCGCACCTTTTTACGACCGGTCTTACAATGTGCACAATTCTTTTTCTCTGCCATGCCTATACCCCTTATGGTATCTTTATAATACCGCCGGGGGTATAGCGTGTCAAGTGTTTTTTTTGCCTATTCTATTCTTATCTTATTTCTTATGCAAAGAAGCTGGAAGTTTGGTTTGTACTGCGCGGAAGTCAAATCCGAAAAACTTGCACTGTCTACAAAGAGTCAGTCTATGTCTGGATGAAAACTTTTGTAAATAAACGAATTTGGGTTCTTAGGCATATCGCGAAACGTTGAGCGATATGGCCCATAAGCCGTGCCCAAGATGAGATGGTAGCAAGCGCGTACCGTCGAAGGGAGGTTTGGAACTCGCAACGAAGTTTCAAGCGGGGGAAAAACAGCGGGCTTCGGACTCTGAGCGGTTTTTCCTCCTCCAAGTTTGGGGTCCAAGGGCACTCCCTTGAAAAAAAATCAGTAAGCACTATTTAGATTTTGTTACCTGATTGTACATGTCAAGGAATTCCTTTCTGGCCAGCTTGAATGCCTCTACAATTTCCGGGTCAAACTTTGTGCCGCTTTCGGAAAGAATGGTGGTGTAGGCCTCTGCAAAGGAATACGGCACTTCATGCTTCCTTTTTAGGGTAAGCGAGTCAAATTCATTGGCAAGGGCAACAATGCGGGCCCCAAGCGGAATCTCCTCGCCTTTAAGCCCCTTTGGAATACCAGAGCCGTCCCAATGTTCGTGGTGGTAAAGGGAAACTTCCTTGGCAAGGGTATAGAAAAGGTTTGTCTGGTCGTTAATAAAAAGCCTGTCTATAAGCTTTGCGCCAGAGTTAACGTGATCCTGCAAAGAGCCTTCTCCTTCTGAATCCCACGTCCTTTTTGCAAGAAATATCTTTCCCACGTCATGAAGTGGAGTTACCTGGCAAAGGGTTGTCCTGTATTCGTTTGTGATGGTGCTTGCGTACTTTCCGCCTGCCTGAAGCTGCTTTACAAGTATGGCAGTGTAATTGCTTGTGCGCCTCATGTGCTCGCCTATGTAGCTGTCCATCTCTAGCGCATACTGGATAAGTCCGCCGACAATCTTGCTGCGGGTCGTAAGAAGGTCGTTTTCTATTTCCTTGTAGTCAAATGAAAGCTGCATGTTCTTGTGCTCAAGCTGCATGAATTTGTTGCTCTGCTCAGTAACGTCGTTTAGCACGAGTATGTAGCCGTAAAGAATGCCGTCCCTCTCTATGCGGTGGGGCTCCGGACTGAATTCCCTGCTTGCTATGCGTATGTGCTTGGAATCCATGGTGTAGACGCTCTGGTTAAGAATCTGCTTTAGCTCCGGGTCAATCTGAATCTGGTTCTTGTAGTTTGCCTTGTGGTATTCCGGGAACAAAACTTTGGCCGCCACGTTTGCATTCCTTACAAAAAACTCCGAGTCGGTAACAAAAAGCGGATCGGAAAGGGAATCTACAACTGCAAAATATGAAAGGTCGTAGAGGTTCCTGAATTTTTCCTTGTGAACAAGATATGCGCACAAAGCCGTAGTTGCCGTAAGCACCAAAGGTTTTAGCGGAGTTACAGGCCGCCTGTAGTTCATAAAGGTAAAGACCGTGCACACTAAAAGGAAGGGCAGAAGCCTAAGGAACATCTTTATGGCAAGGCAGCGCTCCTTTTTGGTGGAAGAATGCAGTTTGCCTATGAAAGTTGCCACAATAAGAAGGGCATAAAGACCGGCAAATACCATGTAGCAGTAAAAGGCCGGACCCCTTTCTATTACAAGTTCGCAAAGGCCGTTTTTTGTAGTGCCAAGCGAATAGCTCTTAAAGAAAAGCCTAAAAATCCATAAAGGTGATGCCGTGCTTGCTATTGGAATAAGGACAACGAAGGGGGCTGGAATTATCCTTGCAAGAAAAAGAATGTGCCTGTTCGGGGACTTTCTGTAAAAAGCGGCAAGAAAGTTGTATATGCCGCCCAAAAGGCAGATATTTGCAACGTACTCAAATTTTGCACCCAAAAGCAGGGCTTCTTCCGTACTTCCGCTAAAATGCAGCATGTGGCCAATTATAAAGAATATAACTATGCCGCTTGTCATAAAAACATTTCTCTGCTGGACGGAAGGTCGGTCTATAAGGGTTGCCGTAAAGCAACTTGCTGTAGTGCAGAGGCAAACTAGGGAAACTGCAGAAAATATCCAGAATTGTGTTGAATACATATTTTAAATCTTAACCCTTATCTTATTTTAGAATAAACAAGTCCTTTTGTCTACTCTGCGACATGGAAATCAAGTTTGGGTTTCGCTACCGTTCCATTGCTTCCGGGTTCGGCGGCAAATGTAAAACAAGCAGCGCCAAGGAGGGCGCGTCATTTGGTTATAAAAAAAGGCAGGTGAGTTTTCGCAGAAAACTCATGGTTAAAAATTGCACGGATGCAATTTTTAACCAACCGCCCTTCCAATCGGGGCTAGGCTTTCTTCGCTAGGATAGCTCAAAACTGCTTCCCGTAAAGAAAAAAAATTGCAAAAAAAGGCTTAACTTCTTATTTTTAAATTCCGATACTAAAATGTAGACTGTTGTGCATTTTTGGGCATGGAGGCCTAAATTTCGCAAGAGCCATCAACTTCATTATGGTTTATGTGGGGTGAATATGAACTATAACTCTTATTCTGCCAACGGTTACAACACGTACCGGGAGATAGGCGTAAAGACAGCAAGCCAGGGGAAGCTTGTGGTAATGCTTTACGAAGGCGCCGTAAGCAATTTGCATGAGGCAATAACGCTTGTGGGCGAAGAAAACAGAATCGAACCAAAAAACATTGAGACTTTTGGCAAGCATCTCCAGAAGGTTCAGGACATAATCACTGAACTTCAGATTAGCCTGGACATGGAAAAGGGCGGAGAGATTGCTCAGAACCTCATGGCACTTTACATTTATTTTAACAAGGAACTCCTTAACTGCAGCCTTAGCCACGACAAAAAGAAGATGAAATTCATTCTGGACTTGCTTTCCCAGCTTAGGGATTCATGGGCCAGCGTTTCGCAGACACAGGCAAACGGTGCCGTTAAGATGGCTGGAGAAAGGGCTACTCTTAGCATAACAGGATAGAACAAACCGAAAATAAAGGGATAAACGGTGGGAATTATGACGGTAGAAAATCTTAGCAAAGAAGAGCTGGACGAGCGCGTGGCCATTTTAAAGAGGTTCCGCGCCCTTCTTGAACAGCAGCGCACAAAATTTAGGGAATATCTTAAGGTTCTGGAAAGCCAGGAAAAGAGGATTAATGCGGAAGACGCAGAATCTTTGCTTGCTCACACGGAACTGGAAAAGCAGATTGTAAAGGGTATTGCCTCCTTGCAGAAGGTGATTGTCCCCATGCAGGATCTTTACGTAAAGAGCAGGGCAAGCACCTACAACCCGCAGGATGCCGTTCCTGTGGAAAAGCTACAGGGTGAACTTGGAAAGCTCCGCGAGCAGGTTATCATTCAGAACCAGCGCAACCGCCACCTGCTCAAGATTCATCTGGAAGAGCTCCGCGGTCAGATTTCTGGCTTTAAGAATCCTTACAAGGGACTTTCCTCTGTTTACGCAGAGCGCAAGTCTACGGGTTCCCTTGTTAGCGTGGAAGCCTAGTATAGTTAGTATTTACTGAAAAACTTTTTTCAAGGGAGAGCCCTTGGACCCCAAACTTAAGGGGAGGGAAAACCCCCTACTCCGAAGCGAGGTTTTTCCCTCCCCTTAAACCCCTCCCTTTCCCGGCACGGCTTAGGGCTAACGCCCTAAGAACCCGGATTTTTTTTATTTACAGTAATTTTCATCCAGATATAGGCAGTTCTCTTTGGAGACAAGTGCAAGATTTTTGGGCGGCAATTTTTTTATAACCGTCATGCTGAACTTGATTCAGCATCTGTTCCTCCATACAACCGTGGTTCGGCAGAGCCGCTGGAAGCTGCGCTGCGGGGGCACCAACCTCTAACATATATAGATTCCGAATCCACATTCGTAGCAATCGCGTGCGGATGTGGCGTAGCAGTTCGGAATGACCTGTTATCTTATGTTCATTATACTAGCAGACAAAGCCTAGCCGGGATTGTAGGGGCGGCGTAGCCGTTGCTGGAGGGCGAGGTCCCTGAGCAAGGTCGAAGGGCCGAACCCGGAAGCAATGGAGCGGGTAGGGCCCCGCGGAACCCCGGAAAGCCCTTAAAAAATGGCCTCCTTGCCATTTTTAAAGACGGGTTTTCGTGCAAAAATCCGCGAGTGTTTACGCAAAGAATTGACGCGCCGTCCATGGCGCTATGTGTTCTGTAAAATGGCAAGATGTTCTTTAATGAATGTTTTGTACAGCAGAAAAAAGCTGCTCCAAAAAAAGAAAAAGAGAATTATTATTTATTGGTACAGTCCCTGAATCTAGTTCAGGGTGACGTCTTTGGAAGGGGCTCACTGCGGCCAAGATTTACTGCAACTTTTCCAGAGGGCTTCCGTCTTCCAAAGAAACACTGTCTCCGGGCGCAATTGAGTTTGCCTTGAACCAGCCACGGGGAACTTCGAGGGCATAGCGGACGGACCTTGTGCTGGAAACAGAAGTTTCGCTAAAGGGGGTCATGTCCAAAGTGTCGCTTATTTTGCCAGTGCTGTCTATGTAGGCTATGGAAAGCGGGTGGGGCGTGTTCTTCATCCAAAAGTGCAAAACCTGGTCCTTTTCAAAGACGAAAAGCATGCCTGTGCCGTCGGGAATGCGGGTGCGGTTCATAAAGCCGTAGTTGCGCTCTTCCGTCTTGGAGGCAATTTCCGCCTTTACCGGTATGGTTTTTCCGTCTGCCGTGGTTATTACAAGCGTTTTTACCGGCAAGTCATATTTTTTTCCGGAGCAGGATGATGATGCAATAAAAACAAAAAAAGCCACCGTAAGCACAGCGGCCTTTGCTGCAATTTTGTTAAAGCGAATGAATTTCATGCTGAATTCCTATTGTGTTTACGTGGGTTTGCGAATCAAAGTCCATCAAGAAACTTTTCCGTGTTCCTTTCCCGGCCTGTCTTTTCTACAAGCGACTGGTCCACGAGGCTTTCAAAAACGGCTTTGTCCGTGTATTTTATAGTAAGCGGGCGTTCAAGCGTCATTATAACGCTGTCGTTGCGCCATTCAGACTTCTGGGGGTTAAGGCTTACCGGGTTTCCGTACTTCTTGCACAGCGAGCTGAATACCGAGTAGTGGTCAACCTTGTCCTGCCTAAGGTTTATAGTGATTATATAAAGCTTTTCGTCGTAGAACTGGAAGTAGCACCTGTCCAGGAATGAATGAGGGGCCGTAATGGAAGTGTCCGTCTCTATAAGAATCCTGGAGTCTCCCGGCAAAAGAGAAACGTCCCTGTCACCCCTGTAGCCAAACTGGGGGTCGCGCTTAAGGGCCTGCTTTGTTGCATCCAAAGACATGCCAAGGCTAACTCCTGCGTATCCGGAAGGAAGTGAATCTTCGCTAAAAAGCGGGGCTACTATTGCTACAAGGCAAGCAAGTGCGCCTGCCAAAAATTTGTGGCTTTTTCTATTGTTCATTTGCATGCTTACTGTTCTGCTTGCGGTAGAATGCCGCCTGTTTGATGAGTTCTTCCACATCGGGAACAACAATTTTGCCGGCCTTAACCTTAACGTTCTGGTCTGATTCAAGCTGCCAGGCTGCGGTTCTTACTTCGTTTGAAGGAATGCCGCAAAGATTTATGATGTCCGTAATAGTAAAGTCTGTTTCAAAAGGAACGCCCTTAACCGGCTGCTGCCTAGACTTTTCAACCTGAAGGGCAAGCATATCCACCATCTTCTCGCGCGGATTGCGGAGTTCTGTGTTTGCAAGCTGACGGTACATTGACCAAAGGCGCTCTGCAAACATAGAAGTAAGGCGGGCAACCAGCTGCGGCTGTGTGGAAACCATCTGGTCAAAGTTGGTTCTGTTGATTACCATAAGCGTACAGTCGTCGTGGGCAATTGCACATGCTGAACGCGGACGGTTGTCCAAAAGTGCCATCTCGCCAAAAATGTCGCCTTTCTTAAGCAGGGCAAGCATAACTTCCGAGCCGTCAACAACCTTTACAATCTTAACGGAACCGCTCTGCACGATGAACATGTCCGCACCGCTCTGGCATTCGGAGAAAATCATCGTGTTCTGCTTGTAGCTCCTCATCATCTCGCCCTTGGGCTCAAGATATGGCGGGTTGGTTCTCTTCTTTAATATGCTGAATCTCTTTATAGCCTGTTCCTTGCACTTGCCGTTGGGGCATTCCTTAAGGTACTGGTAGTAGCAGTATGCGGCTATCTCTGGCCAACCGGAATCCTCGTAGTACTGGGCAATCGGGAAAAGCTGGTCTGGCGTCTCTGTAACCGTGTTCTTAAGCGTGATTTTTGTAAGGTTGTCGTTAAGGACGCGCATTTCCTGTGCAAACGAGCGGACAATCTTCATGGCAACAGGGGTGTTCTTCATGATCAGCTCAGGATACTGCTCACGGTTTACCTTAATTGCAACAACATTTGTAATGGCAATAACGCTTTCCGTCTGGCTGTGGCTGGACATGCATGCTACAACGCCAATAAAGTCTCCGGGGCCAAGCATTCTTGGAGCGTTGCCGGGAACCTCCGTCTCGTGGAAGCAACGGATCTTTCCGCTTTGAATGATGTAAAAACAAGAGGTCGCAGGGGTACCTTCAACCTGGATATATGAATTCTGCTTAAAATTTACAAAAGTTAACTGTAGCACTTTTTACCGTCCTGAATTTGCTCATTCCTTCTATATTATTTAAAGAACTTCCTTTAAAGTATAGAAAGCAAAATGCTGATTGTCAATTAATTATCGGAAGAAATTCTCCAAAATCACACAAAAATAATTTCGCTCTCCAGTCTGAACCCGGTATTCTCCTTAACCTTCTCCTGAACAAATGCCACCAGCTTCTTAACATCCGCCGCAGTCGCATTTCCGTTGTTTATGATAAAGTTTCCGTGCCATGGAGCAACCTGTGCGCCGCCCATCTTTGTGCCCTTAAGGCCAACCTCGTCTATAATCTTTCCGCTTGGCTTTCCAAACTCCCTGTTGTTCTTAAAGACCGAACCAGCGCTCGGAGCCTTAAAGTGCCCCTTTTCCTCCCTGTCCTTTATATAGGAAGAATTTCCGCCCCTAATGTAGTCCTGAACCGCAGGATTTGCAAAGCAGCCCTCGGTAATGTACATGTCAATGCATTTGAGCGCAAGACTTGCTTCTATTATAATCCACCTCTTCCCTTGGAAAGGAGACTTCTTGTAGTCCCAGTCGCTCTGACCGGTGTAGTGGGTGTAGGTCTTAACAACGGAATCCAGCGTAAACTTGTTCACGTAATGAACGTCGTCCATGTCTATGTACTTAACCTGCATCACAAGGTTGCCAAAATCCTCTCCGTAGCACCTTGCATTCATAAAACAGGCACCGCCAACCGTACCCGGAAGACCCGCAAACTTCTGAAGACCAATAATGCCGTACTTGGAAACCCATTCCGTAAGCTCGCTGACCGAAGTACCCGCGCCAACAGAAACCGTAATTGGGCAGCATTCCTTAGCCTGCTCAAAATCCTCAAGCTCAAAAGGCATTGGCTTACCGGGAACCATGCTAAAACCGCGCAGCTTTGCCGTAGAAATAACAACCTTCCTAATGCCCTCGTCCTTAACAACAATATTGCTGCCGCCGCCAAGAACAAAAACTGGAGCCTTAACCTTCTTAAGCACCACAAGCGCAGAAACCAGCGAAAGCACATCCTCTGGCTCAACAAAAATAAGGGCTGGGCCTCCAACCTTCATGGTAGTCTTCTCTGCAAGGGGTTCGTTAAAAGACACCGTTCCTTCAAAATTTTCGGAATTCTTTATGGCATCTCCAAGTTCACGTATATTCATAACCTCCATTATATATCTAAAAAAAATAAATGTGAACTGCCAGCGCCAATTTTTAAATAACTCTTAAATTTGCAATTCTTCTTATTTTTTTCTTATTCTTCTTGCGGCACTTTCTTGGTAATACAAATGTTCCATAAAAGAACATCTTGCCATTTTTTACTGCAAATCGATAGCGCCATGGACGGCGCTAGAACTCGGTCCCTGAGGCTCTCGAAGGGCCGTGTAAAATCCTAGCAAAAAAAATGGCAAGGAGGCCATTTGTGTGGGCTTTCCGGGGTTCCGCCCTTCGGCTCCATTCCTCTGGTCGCGCTCCGCACTCCCGCCGGAACGGGCTGCGCCCGCCCCTCCAATCCCTGCCGCGCATTTGTATGCTACCCTTTGAAAAATCCCTCTGCAAACAAAAATCTCTGTCGTTCCAAACAATCCCGGTCCCTGAGCCAGTCGAAGGGCCGTGTGAAAGCCGTCCTCCACCATCCCTAAACCAGAATCCTGTCATTCCGTAACAAGAACCAGTCATCCCGAACTTGATTCGGGATCTGTAAAAGTTTCGTCATCCTCGGCCCCGACCCCGGAATCCGTAAAAGCTGTCATCCGGTCCCTGGAACTCGCAGCGCAGCTTCAAGCGCCTGTCGAAGGGCCGCGAAAACAAAACATCCATCATCCCGAACAGAGCCTGTCATCCCCAACAAAGCCCGTCATCCCGAACTTGATTCGGGATCTGTAAAAGCCAAAATCCGTCATTCCGGGCCCCGACCCGGAATCTGTAAAATTAAAAAATCCCCTACACTTGACGAACCCCACTTTTGACCTTATACTAAAAAATATAAGACTTTTTTAAGAGAGAGTTTTTGGAGCGCAGTGTGAGAAAATTTAATCATCTCCCACTTGACAATAATTGCAGCATCGGTCAAAATTCTCACGTCTCACGTCTCACGTCTCACGTCTCACGTCTCACGTCTCACGTCTCACGTCTCACGTCTCACGTCTCACGTCGTGGCGTAGTACGTCCATACATAAATTTCAAATACACCCGGAGCTTTTCCCCTGCGGAAAAATCCGGGCTTTTTGTTTTTAAATCAAATAAAACGGAGAAATTAATATGAAAAAGCCTTAGTACTGGTTTTATGCAGAGGTCAAAATTTAATCTATGAATAATAATAAATAAATATAGGAAAGAATTATGAAAAAAAACTCTTCTGTTTTAGTGTGGTATCGGGGAGTGGCAATTGTAGCCTGCATCCTTACACTTTTGTTTTCTTCTTGTGCTTCTTCTAGCAGTAGCGTTGATGCAGCTCCGGCTTCAAAAAGTTTCATAGCAGATTCTGAGCCTTCCCCTGCAGTAATTGCGAACGGGGCAATTGACGGTTCTGAAGTTTTCATAAAAGGACGTAATGTAGGAATCTGGGCAACGTGGTGCAGCAATCACGAGGTAACGCAGGGCGAGTATGAGAAATATTGCGCCTACAGCGGAAAGAAGCCAGACTCAAAGTATGGAGTTGGCGAAAACTATCCTGCCTATTACGTAAGCTGGTACGATGCTCTTGTCTACTGCAACAAGAGAAGCATTGCGGAAGGCTTTACTCCCTGCTACAAGATAAAGGGCAAGGCAAACCCGAGCGAGTGGGAAAGCGTACCTACGGACGGCAATGCAACGTGGGATGCGGTAACATGTGACTTTGGCGCAAACGGCTACCGGCTTCCTACAGAGGCGGAATGGGAATATTTTGCCCGTGGAGGCAATCTTGGCAACAGCAAACAGACTGAATACAGTGGAAGCAACAATATTGGAGCCGTTGCCTGGTATAATGGTAACAGCGGGGGCAAAGCCCACGAGGTAACTCAAAAGTCGTCCAACACAGAAAAACTGTATGATATGAGCGGTAACGTATGGGAATGGTGCTGGGACTGGTACGGCTCCATAGACACTAGTACATCTTCTTCCGGTGCAAAGTCAGGTTCTTACCGCATCCTTCGTGGCGGTGGCTGGGGCTACAATTCGTCTTTGTGCACAGTTGCTTGCCGAAACAACGATTACTCGTATTCCAAGTTCTATGACATTGGTTTTCGTGTTGTGAGTTCAACTATCAAAAAGGATACAGAGCTGGTAGTGACAGAAAAGAAAACTGCTAAAAAAACTACTGGCGTGATTGTGCCGGGAGCAACTGTAAAAGGTGCAATCGAAGGGTCCGATGTGTTCATTGAAGGACGCACTGTTGCCATACCAAGCCTTTGGGTTTGCGACCACGAGGTAACGCAGGCAGAATACCAGTCTGTCATGGGAGAGAATCCGAGTTCTTTCAAGTCCAGCCCTGCGAGCGGAGAGACCCATGAAAACTGGCCGGTGGAAAATATAAGTTGGTACGATGCACTGGTCTACTGCAACAAGTTAAGCATTCAAGAAGGAAGGACTCCCTGCTATAATGTGGACGGAGAGACGGACTCAAGCAAGTGGGGATACACCCCTCACAAGAAATACGGCATAGGAGGGACAATAACCTGCGATTTTACTGCTGACGGTTACCGCTTGCCTACCGAGGCGGAGTGGGAATACTGTGCCCTGGGTGGCAACACCGGCAACTCCAACCTGACTAAATATAGCGGAAGCAACACAATAGGAAGCGTTGCTTGGTATAAAGACAATGCTTATGACGTTGGCAAAAAAAGCCCGGACTACGGAACGCATCAGGTAAAGACAAAAGCTCCAAATAAGCTGAACCTTTACGACATGAGTGGAAACGTAAGTGAATGGTGTTGGGACTGGTATCAAAGTATAAATTCTAGCACCCCGTTCTCTGGTGCCTCTTTTGGAGCGTACTGCGTCGTACGCGGTGGTTCCTTTTCCTATGATGTATCTGGTTGCGCTGTTTCCGAGCGAAATTACGACTGTCCAGACGAAAGATATGTCAACCTCGGTTTCCGTGTAGTTCGCTCCAGTTCAAATCAAGGTATTGAATCTGCTGCGGGCGAAAATAAAACTGCCAAAAAAACTTTAGACAAAGGTGTTGGCAAAGGAATTTCTTCTGGCGTGTTTGTACCGGGAGCAACTATAAAAGGCGCAATCGAAGGGTCCGCGGTATTCATTGAAGGACGTACTGTTATCATCCCAAGCCTTTGGGTTTGCGACCACGAAGTGACGCAAGATGAGTATGAATTATTTTGCAACTACGGAAATGCGAGTCCAGACTTCGAACATGGATGTGATGACGAAAGTCCTACCTACGACGTAAGCTGGTACGATGCCTTGGTCTACTGCAACAAGAGAAGCATAGCGGAAGGACTTACTCCCTGCTATAAGATAAACGGTAAGATAAACCCGAACAATTGGGGAACAATACCGCTCTTCGGAAGAGATTCAACATGGGACGCGGCAACCTGTGACTTTAACGCAAATGGCTACCGGCTTCCAACAGAGGCGGAGTGGGAGTACCTTGCACGAGGTGCCAATATAAGCAATAAAGGACAGACTAAATATAGCGGAAGTAACTACCCTAACGATGTTGCGTGGTATGGGGCCAACACTGACAAATTTCGCCATGTTAGGTCTGTAAAATCATATGCACCTAATGCACTAGGAATATATGATATGAGCGGAAACGTATGGGAATGGTGCTGGGACTGGTATGAAAAAAACATAAGTGGAGGTGTACCTTTATCTGGTGTTGCGTCTGGTTCCTGCCGCGTCCTTCGTGGTGGCTGCTACTCCAGCGATGTGTCTGAATGCTCTGTTTCCTCCCGAGGGCTCTGCGAACCGAACCTCCGTGGCTGCAACTTGGGTTTTCGCGTTGTGCGTACTGCTTCCAAGGAGTATGTTGAACATGTAACGGCAGAAAATGAAGCTAACAACGAAACATCAGCCGATCGTTGCTGCTCAGAGGTCTTCATAAAAGGACGCTCTGTGAAAATCTGGGCAACATGGTGTTGTGACCACGAGGTAACCCAGGGCGAGTACGAGCAATACTGTATCTATGGTGATGGTCTAGATGTGTATGCACAGCCAAACTCTTCGTACGGAGTTGGCAAGGACTATCCTGCTTACAACGTAAGTTGGTATGATGCCCTTGTCTACTGCAATAAGAGAAGCATTGCAGAAGGCCTTACCCCCTGCTACAAGATAAAGGGCAGGGCAAACCCGAGCGAGTGGGGACGTGTACCGGAGGATGGCAATGCAACATGGGATGAAGCAACCTGCGATTTTACCGCCAATGGCTACAGACTTCCAACCGAAGCCGAATGGGAATACTTTGCGTGTGGCGGCAACACCAGCAACTCCAACCAGACCACCTATAGCGGAAGCAACACAATAGGAAGCGTTGCTTGGTATTATAGCAACGGCGAGGACAAGACCCATGAGGTAAAGACAAAGGCTCCGAATGCCCTCGGGTTGTATGACATGAGTGGTAACGTATGGGAATGGTGCTGGGACAGGTACGGCTATATAAGCACTAACACACCTTCTACTGGTGTCACGTCTGGTTCTTACCGCGTCGCTCGCGGTGGTGGCTACTGGGATTTCGGGTCTAGATGCACTGTCTACTATCGTAGTCATTACTCCCCGAATTACCGTACCTTTAGCCCTTCAAGTCAGATTCGTGGCCGTGACGGTAACGGTTTTCGCGTTGTTCGTTCCAGGTCTGAATAATAAAAATTTTTGCTCCGTGTAAGGAGCGCCCCACGGGGCGCGAAAGAACGGAGCGCAAGCAAATCAGCCGTTCTGGACTACAATCTGGAATCTTGTAAAAGCCAAAATCCGTTATTCCGGGCCCCGACCCGGAATCTGTAGAACATAAAACGTTATGTTATGCAAGCCAACGTTTTCCGGCACAACCCCCAAAAGCGCCAAACTTGCAAAAAAATATGGAGGAATTAATATGAAAAAAATTAAGATGGCTTTCCTAGCCATCGCCACTTTAACCCTGCTTGCAACAAGCACAGCCTGCTCTTCAAGAAAAGTTGCCAGTGCCAAAGCATCGGAAGCTCCTTCTGCAAAGCCAGAGGAAGAAAGCTCTGCAAATGCCGCTGAATCTGTAGCGGAAGAAAAGGAAGCAGAAAAAAGCACTGCATCCAACGGAGGCGTTATTGTGCCAGGGGCAACTGTAAAAGGGGCAATCGAAGGATCCGAGGTATTCATTGCGGGCCGCACGGTTACAATACCAAGCCTTTGGGTTTGCGACCACGAGGTAACGCAGGAAGAATACCAGTCTGTTATGGGAGAGAATCCAAGCGGGTTTTCTGGTTCAAACAAACCTGTGGAAAACGTAAGCTGGTACCATGCCTTGGTCTACTGCAACAAGAGGAGCATAGCGGAAGGACTTACTCCCTGCTATAAAATAAATAGTAAGACAAACCCGAACAGTTGGGGAGAAATACCGGACCCGGTGTTTCGGGGAGATCCAGCATGGGATGCGGCAACCTGTGACTTTAATGCAAATGGCTACCGGCTTCCAACCGAGGCGGAATGGGAATATTTTGCGCGTGGCGGCAACACCAGCAACAGCGGGCAGACTACCTACAGCGGAAGCAATGCAATAGGAAACGTTGCTTGGTATGATGGCAACAGCGGGAAAGAGACCCACGAGGTAAAGACAAAGGCTCCGAACGCACTTGGTTTGTATGACATTAGCGGAAACGTATGGGAGTGGTGCTGGGACAGTTACGGCCCAATAAGCACGGATACCCCTTCCACTGGTGCTGCGTCGAGTTCTTACCGCATCCAACGTGGCGGTAGCTGGCACGGCTATGACTACGACTTCTGCTGCGCTGTCTCCTACCGGGGCTTCGAATGCGCGAACCAAATGGGCGATAGCTACAACTTCCCCGGAGACGGCGGCTGCTACCTCGGCTTTCGTGTTGTTCGTTCCGTTTCCAAGAAAGATGCTGGGACTGTGGCGGTAGAAAAGAAAACTGACCAAAAAACTGCATCCAACGGAGGTGCAAACAACCCCTTAACGGTAACAGGACAAATTGCAGATTCGGAAGTCTTCATAAAAGGCCGCACGGTAGAAATCTGGGCAAAGTGGTGCTGCGACCACGAGGTAACACAGGAAGAATACCAGTCTGTCATGGGAGAGAATCCAAGCAAATTTTCTGGTTCGAACAAACCGGTGGAAGAGGTAAGCTGGTATGATGCCATTATGTACTGCAACAAAAAGAGCTCTGCTGCTGGCAGGACCCCCTGCTATAAGGTGAACGGAAATGCGGACGCAAGCCAGTGGAACTACACCCCCCACAGAGGCAACAGTATAAGCGGAACCATAACCTGCGACTTTACCGCCGACGGCTACCGCCTGCCAACGGAAGCGGAATGGGAATACTTCTCGCGTGGGGGCAACACCAGCAACAGCGGGCAGACAGAATACAGCGGAAGCGACGACATTGATGCTGTTGCTTGGTATGGAGGCAATTGCGGGTACGTGACAAGCGATGTAAAGAAAAAGGCAGCCAATGCGCTGGGCTTATACGACATGAGCGGGAACGTATACGAATGGTGCTGGGACAGGGATAGCGATACTGTAACTTCGAGCACGCCGTCTTCCGGTGCCGCGTCGGGGTCTTGCCGCGTCGTACGCGGTGGCAGCTGTTACTTCGGCGGCTTCGACTGCACTGTCTCCTACCGGAGAAGCCTCTACCCGGGCTGCAGCAGCGGCAATCGGTCTGACTACCACGATCCGGACTGCAGCTACTACGGTTTTCGTGTTGTCTGTTCCAGGTCTGAATAAAGAAAATTTACGTTTCGTGTAAAGAGCGCAAGCACATCAATCATCCCGGACTAAGCAATTGTGTCATTCTCGGGCTTGACCCGGGAATCTTGTAAAAGCCAAAATCCGTCATTCCGGGCCCCGACCCGGAATCTGTAAAAGCTGCCACCCCCAAACATAAGCCTTCCCCCGTCCGCAAAAAAAAACGCAAAAAAATCCAAAAAAAATGCAAAAAGCGGTTGACAGCGGGAGCGAGGTGTGGTATATTCATTCTCACCGTCGCAACACACGGCGGTACGAAAGCTTGAAATGCCAAGGGACGGAAACAAAGACATAAGTACAGCAATTGTACGCAAGCCAAAGGAACACACACAAAGTCCGCGGAGATTCATCCGCGGCAACCAGCAATCCTAAGAGAAAATGAAAGAGCATTAGGGGAGCGCACTTAATCAATGGTAAATCTTTTGGGCTTCGGCCCATGAGAATAAATCATGGAGAGTTCGATCCTGGCTCAGAACGAACGCTGGCGGCGCGTCTTAAGCATGCAAGTCGGGCGG
>Ga0256404_1001519_pt1 | contig 55484 bp, 46 predicted proteins | sample RumenRJG_01DNA_FD_185990 | JGI IMG/M metagenome (GOLD analysis project Ga0256404, IMG submission 185990) | Bovine rumen microbial communities from Lethbridge, Alberta, Canada - RJG_01 | ecosystem: Host-associated > Mammals > Digestive system > Stomach > Rumen | place: Canada: Alberta | collected... | reverse complement strand
CTTTTTCTTTTTTCCAAAGTAAATCCCTGAAGGGAAAGAATGAAATCCCTGTTGTCTTCATTTTCCTCTTTGCTGAGTGTGCAGGTGGAATATATAAGCTTTCCGCCGGGTTTTACGTATTTTGTAACGGTGGTAAGGATCTCTCTTTGAAGTGTCTGCAGCTCCTTTATGCTGTTTAATGAAGTATTGAAACGGATGTCAGGCTTTTTGCCCATGATTCCAAGTCCCGAACAGGGGAGATCCGCCAACACGATGTCAGCTTTTCCGTTGCCGGACTCGTCCAGAAGTGCAGGGTCAGGAACTCTTGCATCAAACACTTTTGCGGAAATATTATCAAGGGAAAGACGTTCGATGTTTTCGTTGATAAGTGTGATCTTATCTTCGGTAAGGTCTCTTGCATCAACATGACCGGTTCCCTGAAGAAGCTCAGCTATATGACAGCTCTTCCCGCCGGGAGCGGCGCAAACGTCCACCACCAGATCTCCTGCATGAGGATCCGCTTCTATTCCGACCTGTTGTGAAGCATAATCCTGGACAGTTATATCTCCGCTCTTGAAAAGCTTTGTTTTTGAGATATTTCCATCCATCACTTCAGAGTGTCCATCCTTAAAACGTACATAGTTCTTTTTTGAACCCTTTAAAAACCAGTCAAGCATCTGCTCTGTGGTTTCTCTTCCGTACATTACCCTGAGATAATCATAGAGCCATAAAGGTGTACTCAGACGAATATAGGCAGGGGTCTTTCCTGTATGGGCAAGATCCGCGAATATGGTCTCCTTTTCTCTTGATATAGTCCGGAGTACTCCGTTAACGAAGCCGGACAGAAATGCAATTTTTTTGTCGCTTTGTGATTTAATGAAGCTGACCGCCTCATTAATGGCTGCACTGTCAGGAACTCTGTCCATATACAGAATCTGATAAGAGGACATACGAAGAACGGTCCTTATCAGGGGATTCATATTCTTGGTGTGTGTTTTACTGCGCCTGTTCAGAATGAAATCAATCTGGATGGTATACTCCAGGGTTCCCTCAACGAGACGTGTGATGAAGCCACGGTCACGTTCTGTCAGATTGGTGTATTTCTGAAGCTGTTCTCTCAGAACGATGTGGGAAAACAGCTTTTCCTCCAGGATTTTATTAAGGCTATAAATCGCAATAGACCGCGGTGTAACTGCGGTCTTTTCCTGAGACCTTCCGGCGTGCGTATGCGGGCGGGAAGATTTATTATAAGGTTTTTTAAAGGGCTTTTTATTTTCCATAGGATTCCTATCTTCTTCTTCTTCCGCTTCCGCGTGTAAGTAAAACCAGACGTAAAAGCTGAAGAACTGAGGATGCGGCAGCTGCAACATAGGTTAATGCAGCAGCCTTGAGAACAGCCTTGATACCACTGAGTTCGTTGTCATTTACCATACCGTACTCTGCCAGAGTCTGAACGGCTCTTCTGGAAGCGTCAAATTCCACAGGTAAAGTCAGAAGCTGAATGGATATGGCAACCGCAAATGTGATTATTCCGATCTGAACAAGAGATGTCATACTGATGATGAATCCGAATAATATCAGCGGAAGTGATACCTTTGACGCAATGGCGCAAATCGGAGAAATGGTTCTGGTAAGGATCAGCGGCTGATACCCCCTTGCGTCCTGTATAGCGTGTCCGCACTCATGTGCAGCCACACCGATGGCGGCGATGGAGGTACTGTTGATGGTTGACTGACTGAGATTCAGTACCTTCTGACTGGGTACATAGTTATCGGTGAGACTGCCGGCGATGCCCTGGATTCTGACATTGTTAATGCCGTTTCTCTCAAGTATCATCTTGGCAGCCTGTGCTCCCGTAAGACCGGAAAAAGCCTGCACATGCGAATACTTCTCAAAGGTTGCCTGCACATTGTGGCTTGCGATCATGCTGAGAACCACACCTATCAAAACAAGAAAATAAGTCCAATCATATCCATAATACATCGGATATCCATACATAGTGATCACCTCCTGATATTAAAAACGATAGCCCTTAAGAAAATCAGCGGCTGTCATACGTTTTTTTCCTTCCAGCTGAAGTTCGTTGATCTTCAGGAACTCTTCTCCGCAGACGACAATGAGATTTTTCTTATGATCCGTGAAAAGACGTCCCTCCATGGATTTATCGGAATTCTCCGGAGTCCTGTCTGAAGTCAGTACAGCTGCTTCTTCAAATGCACCTGCATCAAAAAATTCTTTGGAAACAACATCCGCATCCCAGAGCTTCAGCTGTTTTCCGGAAAGGAAAGTGTAGGCTGATGGCCATGGATTAAGTCCGCGGATCTTTCTTTCTGTTTTTATTGCCGGCTCCGACCAGTTGATAAGACCGAAGGACTTGGTGAACATGCCTACCTTGGTTGCGGTATCATGATCCTGAGGAGTACGGGTAATGCTTCCGTCGGCAATCTTCTCAAGGGTTTCCACAATGAGTTCTCCACCGAGCACAGCCAGCTTATCAAAAAGACTTCCGCCGGTTTCCTTTGGATCCAGAGCTGTTTTTTTGGTGAGAAGAATGTCACCTGTGTCCAGTCCCGCATCCATCTGCATGGTAGTGACACCTGTCTCGGGGTCGCCATTAAGGATTGCCCACTGGATGGGTGCAGCTCCACGGTATTTGGGAAGCAGTGAGGCATGAACATTGACACATCCATACTTTGGAATGTCGAGGATTTCCTGAGGGAGTATCTGACCGAATGCAGTTACAACTATAACATCCGGCGCAAGGTCCTTCAGAAGCTTTTTTGCCTCCTCGTCGTTCCGTATTTTTAAAGGGGTGATGACCGGGATCGAATGACTTTCCGCGGCGATCCTTACGTCGCTTTTCTGTGCTTCCCCGTGACGCCCCTTCGGACGGTCAGGCTGTGTCACCACAAGGCTTATCTCATGTCCTGCTTTGTACAGTGCTTCCAGGGTGGAAACCGCAAAATCAGGTGTGCCCATAAATATGACTTTCAAAAGACTACCTCCCTATATACGTAAGATTTTTACCGTTTATCTCTGACATACAGATGCAGATCTATCCGGCTCCCTGTAATGAATCTTTATTCCTCGTCTCCGTAATCGTAATCTTCAAGATTCTCGTAAGTTACATCCTCCAGTTCACCTTCAACCTTTTCGGTATAAAGAATGCCGTGAAGATGATCGTTCTCATGAGCCATGGCACGGGCAAGAAGACCCTCTGCATCAAACTCATACTCTTCCATGTTAATGTCATAGGCCTTTACGTGTACCTTAAGAGGACGTGTTACAACTCCCTCCTTGCCGGGTACTGAAAGACAGCCTTCCTCTCCGGTCTGGCACTCCTCGCCTATGGCTGTTACAGTTGGATTGATGCATACGTAACGTTTGCCATCTCCGATATCAACAACAAAAAGCTGTCGAAGTATACCAACCTGCGGAGCTGCAAGTCCGACACCATTGGCATCATACATGGTTTCAAACATATCCATGATAAGCTCCTTTGTGCGGTCGGAAATATTTTTCAAAGGCTTACACTCCTTCTCAAGGATTGGGTCGCCGATTACTCTGATTGTTCTTAAAGCCATTTTTTACTCCATTCTGAAAATATAGTTTCTTTATCACAGGCCGAGGTTCAGGTGGATTTAACCGTAAAACTCCGGCACATGGGATTTACTGAAGGTCATAGTTAAGCATAACAAATCCACGCTTGTCTTTTTCCCGGACAAGCGCAGTAAATCTGTCCCTTAACTGTATGATTATATCATGTTCAGGATGTTTAATATACACGATTTTTCGGTATATGTCATTCACCTTATATACGCTTGCCTCCAGGGGACCGATAAACTCCGCTTTTTTTTCGAAACAATCCGGCTTAAATAGCTCAGATACCGAATTGCTGATAAGTGTCAGGATTTCCTCGTCCTTTGATAAGAGCTGTATGGTCATGAGGTATTCCAGAGGCGGATAACCCATCAGCCTGCGGAAGCTGATCTCTTTTTCGTAAAACAGCTTATAATTCTGAGTGGTTGTAAGAGCTATAGCGTAGTGATCCGGCTGATATGTCTGGATAATGACATTGCCGGGACCCCCTGCCCTGCCGGCTCTCCCCGCTGCCTGGGTAATGAGCTGAAATGTTCTTTCGGAAGACCGGAAATCCGGTGCTGAAAGACTTAAATCTGCGGCTATAAGACCTACAAGGGTCACATCCGGAAAGTCGTGTCCCTTTACGATCATCTGGGTTCCTATAAGTATGTCTGCCTTATGATTCCTGAACTGTTCCAGTAGCTTTTCGTGACCGCCCTTTTTTTTGGTGGTATCTGCATCCATACGGATCACAACGGCCTCGGGAAATGTCTTTTTCACAAGGCTTTCAAGTTTTTCGGTTCCGAAGCCAAAGGGAGCAAGATACGGGCTGCTGCAGCCGGGGCATGTCTTCATAAGCGGTGTTTCATGCCCGCAATAGTGGCATCGAAGTATCCCATCCCTGTGAAGAGTCAGGGAAACATCGCAGTGAGGGCATTTTATGGCTTGCCCGCAGCTTCTGCAGGATACGAAGCTGCTGTACCCTCTCCGGTTCATGAATAGCATGATCTGCTGACGGGCTGACAGCTTTTCTTTTATGAGCTCATAAAGTCTTTCCGAAAAGACACTGCGGTTTCCGTTTTCAAGTTCGGTTCGTAAGTCGATTATCTCGGTTTCGGCGAGATTTGAACCCTGTCTTGCTCTCCTGTGAAGTTCAAGAAGAGTGATGCTTCCCTTCAGGGCTTCTGTGTATATATGTACCGAAGGGGTGGCGGAACCGTATAAAACGGGACATTGGCTCAATTTTGCTCTTTGGAAGGCAACCTCCCGGGTTTCGTATCGGGGTGCCGTTTCTGATTTGTAGGCACCTTCGTGCTCTTCGTCCATGATTATGATGCCAAGCCTGTCAAAGGGAGCGAATATGGCTGAACGGGGTCCCACCAGGATGTCGACTTCCCCGTTCTCACATTTCATATACTGTTCGTAACGCTCTCCCATACTCATGCGTGAATTCAGTATCGCCACACGGCCTTTAAATCTGGTTGAGACTCTTATAACAGTCTGGTATGTGAGGGAGATTTCAGGTATGAGCATGATGACTTTATAGCCGGACCTTATGACCTCCTCCATTACATGAAGGTATACTTCGGTTTTTCCCGAACCGGTTATTCCGTGAAGAAGATACCGGGGTACATCCTTTATGCCGGTGTCCCTGAGTCTTTCAGAGTCCGGGATGGATTCTTCAGGTGATTCCGCAGCGGATTCTGAAGTGTTCCGGCACTTCCTGAAGCCATCGATCACAGTATCGGCAGCGGCCTTTTGTTCGGGATTCAGCTCATGGTAATCATCCTTTTCATCCTGATACCTTAAAAGAGGATCTATACGGCGGGAATTCTTTCGTACGGCGCGTTTTACCGGAAGTACGGTTTTCAGACACTGGATAAGAGTTGTTCCGTATTCGGTTGACATCCAGGAAGCAAGACTTATGAGCTGTTCCTTAACGGATATCGCATTACTCAGAACCTCCCTGATATCTTTAACACGGGAGGGATCGTAATCCACGGTATCTGTAAGACCTATGACATAGCCTGTTTTTTTTGCATTAGAAACACCAAAGGGGATAGAAACTCTATCCCCGGCGTTTACCTTCATCCCTTCAGGTATTCGATATGTATAAGCTCTGTCCAGAGCTTCGTTTGTAATGTCTACTATGATCTTTGCGTACATTTATACAATATCCTGTTTAAAGGCTTTAACGATCTCAGTAAGCTTCATACTGTTGGACCCCTTGAAAAGTATCACATCCTGATCCTTTGCGATGGCTTGTATAGTGTTTTTGAGCTCTGAAAAATCGTTGAAATATTCTATGGTTGGTTTTTTACCGGTCCTGTTCCTGATATCGCTGTCACCAAGTGAAATGTCGTGAGTATCAAAGGCTGCGTTGATTCCGGCACCTATAGATGCGGCTTTTTCACCGTAAAGAAATACTACATCAATAGGAAGACCCGCAAGGTATACACCTACCTCCCGGTGATAATCCAAAGTATTCTCCCCGAGTTCAAGCATATCTGCAAGGACTGCGATCTTCCGGTTTCCTTCAAGCTGCGATAAGGTGTCAAGACCTGCTTTCATGGAAACAGGTGAGGCGTTGTAGGCATCGTCGATGATTGTGACGCCGTTTTTGGTTTTAAAGGTTTCTCCGCGACCTGTGACGCCGGTAAAGGACATGAGTTTATTCTTTGCCTCTTCCGTATCCACGCCGGCAAATTCTGCTATATGCATGGCCGCCGAAGCATTCTGAAGCATGTGATCACCCTTGACGGAAAGTGTCAGAGGATAGTCATCCTTTGAGTACTGTCTTATGGTGAGACTGATATCCTTTGCTATTCCGAAATCATGAATACTGTCCGGAGTGAGACCGCTTAAAATAGGATCATCCGCATTGACATAAAGGATGCCGCCGTCAGGTGTACCGTCAAGGATATGAAGCTTCTCCCGGAGAATGTTCTCCTGGGTTTTAAGCTGCTCTATATGTGCGATACCGATATTGGTAATGACTGCAGCATCCACACAGGCGATCTGAGCGATTCTTGTCATCTCTCCCGGTTCAGACATTCCGAGCTCGATAACCGCGATATCTGCTCCTGAGCGGGCCATCTGGAACATTGTAATAGGAACTCCGACCTGGGAGTTTGCATTGCCGGCGGTCTGAAATACCTTTTTTCCGGCACTGAGTGCTGTGGCTATCATGGTTCTGGTGGTGGTTTTTCCTACGGAACCTGTTACACCTATAACCGTGCCATGGAACTTAAGGCGCTCCATATAACCTATCTCCTGAAGGGCTTCTTTTGTATCATTTACCTGATAAAACCTGACATCCGGATATTTTTCCTTCAGAGGCGAGATATCTCTCGAACTCAAAACGGCAACAGCACCGTTTTTTATGGCCATATCGATATAGTCATGTCCGTCACTGCGTTCGCCGATGATGGGAACGAACAATGCATGGTTCATTTGTTTTCGGGAGTCAAGTACTATCTCCTCTATGTCATCATCTGTAAAACCAAAACTTTTATCTGCGGTAATCATAAAGTGTCCTTCTTAGAATAGTTTATCGGGTTTGAGATACCCGGTTGTATATTTTTTAATGAATAATTTTCAATGATCATGCATGGAGACATGAATCTGTGCTTTTGATCAAAGGTTAAATTTTACGGCAGTTTCGGCTATAACCTCACGGTCAAGGAAATGTGTGCGTACACCCTTTACCTCCTGGTAATCCTCGTGACCTTTTCCGATAACTGCTATCATGTCACCCGGCTCTGCATGAGTCATGGCATATTCAATGGCCTCTCTTCTGTCCGGGATTTCGACGTATTTGCCTCCTGCGGGAACCAGTGTAGACTTAATGTCATTGATGATGTCCTCCGTTTCTTCAAAACGGGAGTTATCAGCAGTAAGAATGCTTAAGTCAGCATATTTGGCTGCAGCCTTGCCCATGCCGTAACGTCTGTCCTTTGCACGGTTTCCTCCGCAGCCAAAAAGAACAACAAGTCTTTTTGGAGTATATTCCCTGAGTGTGACCAGAAGATTTTCCATGGCCATTTCGTTATGAGCATAGTCAACAAGCACCGACATATCCTTGTTTTTGAAAGCTACTTCTGTTCTGCCGTCAACTTTAATCCTGCTTAGAGCATGGAGCATAGAGGTCTTTTCTATTCCTGCCAGAGTAAGGCAGGAAATGGCGGCCATAGCATTGGAAACGTTGTATTTTCCGGGCATGTCGAGGCGTACCGAAAGATCTGTGTGGCCCTGAACCTGGAACTCAACACCGACAAATTCATGGTCATTTATCGGTTTTATACCATCTGCTGTGAAATCAGCCGGTTTTTCCAGAGAATAGGTGTAAATCTTGCAAGGGGCATTTTCTATAAACTCAGCTGCGTAATCTGCATCAAGGTTTACGATTCCTGTTTTGGACTGCTTAAATATACAGCTCTTGAAAAATTTATATTCTTCGAAATCCGCATGTTCATTAGGGCCGATGTGATCGGGCTCAATGTTTGTGAATATGCCGTAATCAAAGGTGATGGCATCCACTCTGTGGAGCTTGAAGGCCTGTGAAGAAGCCTCCATAACCACATAACTGCATCCCTCATCCACCATATCCCTGAAATAATGCTGGAGGTCATAGGACTCAGGAGTGGTGTTTTTTGTAGGTATATGTTTTCCGCAATACTCCACGCCTGTTGTTCCGATGCATCCGGCCTTTAAACCTGAGGTTTCCAGAATCTGATGTATCATATGTGCGGTTGTGGTTTTTCCCTTGGTGCCTGTAATGGCGATGACAGTAAGCTCCTCTGACGGATGACCGAAGCGGGCTGCACTGAGTTTTGCAAGGGCCTCTCTGGAATTTTCAACTTTAACTATAGTGATATCCTTATTGAGGGCGGTTTCATCGATACCGGCTTCGGAGAGATTCTCTTCCACTACAATTGCGGTGCAACCTTTGGAGATTACATCAGGGATATACTTGTGGGAATCAACATTGGCACCCTTCATGCATACAAATACTGTCTTAGGTGCAGCTTTTCTGGAGTCGAATACTACCTCTTCTACAACGGATCCGGCCGGGTTTCCCTGTAAGGTATCAAAAGATATATCTGAAAGCCATTCTGCTAATTTAGCCATATAATTCATCTCTTTTCTTAAAACATTGGTTGTGATCAGGGGAACACCGGTTAGATGCACCCTGATCTTATATTTCATGAGTCGAATAAATATCCTCAGAACAATCCTACGATCTTTCCGTCAACCACGTCGATATCAAAGGCGGCCGGCTTTTTGGGAAGTCCGGGCATAGTCATGATATCCCCTGTGAGACATACTATGAAACCTGCTCCGGCAGATACGTAAGCCTCTCTCACGGTGATGCGGAAGTTTGAAGGTCTTCCAAGCTTCTTTGGGTCATCACTGAGACTGTACTGGGTCTTTGCCATACATACAGGGACATTTCCGAAGCCAAGCTCTGTGAGTTTATCCAGAGCCTTCTTTGCCTTGGGCTCGAAATCCACACCGTCGGCACCATAGATATTGATGGCTACTGAATTGATCTTGTCATAAAGTGATTCTGAAAGATTCTGAACAGGTGCGAAATTGGATTCCTTAGTCTCCAGTGTCCTGATAACTGCATTGGCAAGCTCTACGCCTCCCTTTCCGCCTTCGCCGTGAACCTTGGAAAGAGCAAAGTCAGCGCCCTTGTTACGGCAGAAATCTTCTATGAAGTTAAGCTCTGCTTCTGTGTCGGATGCAAACTGATTTATGGCAACAACTACGGGAACGCCATAGGTCTGAAGGTTTTCTATATGCTTTTCCAGATTAACGATACCCTTTCTTAAGGCGTCAAGATTTTCTTTGGAAAGCTCCGCCTTCGGAACACCGCCGTTATACTTAAGGGCTCTTACGGTTGCTACGAGAACAACGGCGTCAGGTTTGAAGCCTGCCATCTGGCACTTGATATCAAAAAATTTCTCGGCACCGAGATCTGCACCGAAGCCGGCTTCCGTAACGGCAATGTCACCGAGCTTAAGCGCAAAACGTGTTGCCTGTACGGAGTTGCAGCCGTGAGCGATATTGGCAAACGGTCCGCCATGAACGATGGCCATATTGTGCTCAAGGGTCTGGATGATGTTTGGCTTTATGGCATCCTTAAGGAGTGCTGCCATAGAGCCTGTGGCATGAAGCATATCTGCGGTTACAGGATTTCCGTCAACATCATAAGCTACTATGATTCGCGCGAGACGGGCTTTAAGGTCATCCATGTCATCTGCAAGACAAAGAATAGCCATTATCTCGGATGCAACAGTGATGACAAAGTGGTCTTCTCTTACCACTCCGTCAGTCTTTCTTCCCATTCCGATGACAATGTTTCTGAGCTGACGGTCATTCATATCCTCGCAGCGTTTCCAGTTAATGCTCTTAAGATCGATCCTGAGCTCGTTGCCCTGCTGGATGTGGTTGTCGAGTAATGCGGCAAGAAGATTGTTTGCGCTGGTTATGGCATGGAAATCACCTGTGAAGTGAAGATTGAGATCTTCCATGGGAACCACCTGGGCATATCCGCCGCCGGCAGCTCCGCCCTTTATACCGAAACAGGGTCCGAGTGAAGGCTCTCTCAGGGCTACTACTGCTTTTTTACCAACATAGTTTAATGCATCAGTGAGACCTATGGATGTTGTGGTCTTTCCTTCTCCTGCAGGTGTTGGATTGATGGCAGTGACCAGAACCAGTTTTCCGTTTGGACGGTCCTTTAATTTGTCCCAAAGTTCATTGCTGAGCTTTGCTTTGTACTTTCCGTATTGCTCGAGATCGTCTGCCTCAATTTGGTATCTGGCAGCGACGTCGGTAATACGTTCCATAACGGCTTCCTGTGCGATTTCGATATCAGACTTCATTTCGTACCTCTTTCTCACTAGTATAAAGTAGACAACAAAAATATCTTTCAAAGGAATGTATCCTAAGAATTCAGAGCATTAAATTCATCAAGACTCATAAGAATCTTTCTGGGCTTTGTGCCTTCCTCAGGTCCAACCACATTGGCCTCCGCCAGCTGATCCATGATTCTTGCAGCGCGGTTAAAGCCTATACGGAATTTGCGCTGAAGCATACCGATGGATGCTTTCTCGGATTCTATGATGAGCTGACCGGCTTCAAAGAAAAGATCATCCAGGTCACTCTGGGAACTGCCGGCACCGGCAGCACCGCCTCCTGACTGTACCTGAGCCTGAATGTCTTCGCTGTACTGTATGTCACCCATAGTCTTTTTGATGAAATCTGTAACGGCCCCGACCTCCTGATCGGAAACAAAGGCACCCTGGACACGAACCGGTTTAGGGATGCCCTGAGGGAAGAACAGCATATCTCCCTTTCCGAGAAGCTTTTCTGCACCATTCATATCAATGATGGTACGGGAATCGGTTCCTGAAGAAACCGCAAAAGCGATACGGCTCGGAACATTGGCCTTGATAAGACCGGTGATGACATCTACTGTAGGACGCTGGGTAGCGATAACCAGATGCATTCCGGCAGCACGGGCAAGCTGAGCTATACGGCAGATGGAATCTTCCACCTCCTGGCTGGATACCATCATAAGGTCGGCAAGCTCGTCGATGATGATTACGATCTGAGGCAGCTTTTCGGGTTTCTGGTCCTCGGGAACCTCAGGATCGTTAATGACTCTCTCGATCTTTTCGTTGTATCCCTTAAGATCTCTTGAACCGCTTTCCGCAAACTTCTTATATCGGTCTGTCATCTCGGCCACGGCCCAGTTAAGGGCAGCTGCAGCCTTCTTGGGATCCGTGACTACAGGGATAAGGAGGTGAGGGATTCCGTTGTAAACACTTAACTCAACCACCTTGGGATCAACCATGATCATACGGAGTTCTTCCGGCTTGTATTTAAACAGCAGGGACATAATGAGGGTGTTGATACAAACCGATTTTCCGGAACCTGTGGATCCTGCGATAAGGAGGTGAGGCATCTTTGCTATATCGGTGACAATAGTCTTTCCGGCAATGTCTTTACCAACACCGAAGGCTATCCTTGACTTTGCATCCATGAACTCCTGGCTCCTGAAAACATCTCCCAGATATACCATGGAGCTGTGTTTGTTCGGAACCTCGATTCCCACCGCGGATTTTCCGGGGATGGGAGCTTCTATACGGATATCAACCGCCGCGAGGGCCATCTTGATATCATTGGTAAGAGAAACGATCTTTGAAACCTTTACGCCTATCTCAGGCTGAAGCTCGTAACGGGTAACAGCCGGTCCCACTGAAATATTGGTGATCTTTACATTGATACCGAAGCTCTTTAAAGTCTCCTGAAGAACTACTGCGTTCTGGCGGATTTCTTCCCTTGAGTCGGAGTCCTGTGCACCACCGCTCTTCAGGAGGCTGAGAGGCGGGATGATGTATGGCTTTGGCGGCGTTTTCTTTTTTATCTCCTGTTCCACCTTTGCATTGTCAAGAGCTGTAGGGGTGTTTTCACGTTTTTCTCTTTCGAGCTGGGTTTCTACCTTTTTGGATACAGGTTCAACATCTGCATCAATTATCTGACCGTTTGAGGCAACGATACGTCTGGTTCCCTGTTCCATATCACCTCTTGAAATAGTGGTCTTGCCGTTAGCTGACATGGTGACGCCGTCATCCTCCAGGAATTCCTCCTGAATATCACTTTCCTGTATATAGTCAGAGGATGAAATATCATTTTGGGAGATATCATCTTCGTAAGCGGCTTCTGTTGTATTATCAAGGTCGGAAATCCGGGAAATATCATTTGTATCCCGGGAAAAGGATGAACCTTCATCGTACATCTCATCAGTGACTTCCGTGACTACTATTCCTGTAGAAGTTTCTACGGCACTGTGAGGCTCTCTTACATCATTGAACAGGTTGTCTCTGTATGAAGACGTTTCTGATTTTGTGTCCGGAGAAGAAAAAGCAGTCTCCGGGTTTTCCGGCTTTGTGTAACGTTCGAAAGCTGCATCAAGTGCGGCATCTACCGCTGCAAAAGGTTCAGCATAGAGGTCTGGTTCAGAGGTGTGAACAACATCAGGTGAAGCTGCTGTGTTAAGATCGTAAATCTGCTCAGGGGCAGTATCATATGAAGCTAATGCCAAAGGCTCTTCACTTCGGGAACCCGTAATGTTCATTGTGTTTACGGTGGATCCGAAATTCATTGCCGGTGAATCATCTGTTCCCGTAAGGGCAAAGTCGATACGCTTATGAGCAAGTTCGCGCTGCTGCGCTTCCCTGGCAAGACGCCTTTCTTCTCTGTGCATGCGGGCGGAGGCTGCAACATCGTTCCAGTTTTCCCTTGCCCTGTCTCTTGCCTTGATGGCAGCTTGCCCGGACTGTTCTGCAAGCATTCTTGCAAGAGGTTTGCCGGTGATATAAATGAGACAAATGAAACATGCCACAAGAAGGATGAGTATGGCGCCTACTTTTCCTGTAACGGAATAAAGAACCATGGCCAGAGCTCCGCCGATGGCTCCTCCACCGGTGCCGTATACGGCGCCTTCCTTATAAAAATCGGCAAGCCCCATTTGCGCAACTTCTCCAAAGGCAAGCTGCAGAAAAGCCGATATGAATATGAGCATGAAAAGAGCTGTAGTCATTCGGAATGTGGCATATGGATTGTCCAAATTGGACAGCATAAATACAACTACAAAGCTCAGTACTATAGGGAAAATATATCCAACAACACCAAAGAGACCCAGCTGAAGGCCTTTTAAGAAGGCTCCGATAGGTCCACAAAGTCCTAAATTGGATAAAAACAGAAATGCTGATACAGCAAAGGTAATGATAATGGCGACTTCGTCACTCATCATCGGTGCATCATATGTATTCTTCCTGGAACGGCTGCTGGTTGCCGTTCTCTTTTTTGTTTTATTTTTACTGCCTTTTGGTCTACCCATTTTACCCCACCTTAAAATTGCTAAGTATAACTACTACATTATAGACCATCTGAAGAATAAAATCCATCTCCTTAAAACTTATGTTCTTATTTGGTAAGGTATTGTTCCCTTCTAAGCGTTGAAATATGGCAGTTTTTACCTGTAAAAAACATGTTTTGTTTGACTTTAAAAACACTCGGTGATACCCTATGTTTAAAGACATAAAGACTTAAGTCTTAAAATACAGGAGAATATCATGATCAATGTTGCTATCGTTAGTCCGGATCATTCACTGGAACCTGTGGATAAGGTTATTGCAGAACATGATTTCGGCTGTCAGTTTTTCAAATATATATATAAGAAGCTTACGGATATAGATGAAATATATCAGGACTGTAAAGGGAAATGCGACGTAATCTTTTTCTCCGGAGAGCTTGGTTATCATTATATAAAAACCAAATTTCCGGACATAAGGATACCCTGCACTTTTACGGCATACGAGCCTATTGATGTATTGTCGATACTTCTTCAGTTTAAAAACGATCATCCCGGAACAAGATTAAACCGGGTTTATTGCGACTTTCTGACTCCTACCAATAACTATATGGGAGTAAGGCAATATATCAAAAAGGAGGAATGTCCGTATTTCTTCGAAGACGCTCATTATGATTATAAGCATCTGACAGCTTATGCAAAAAAGCTTTGGGATGAGGGCAGGATAGATTACATACTCTCCCGCTCCATCAATAATCTTAAAAGACTTGATGAGCTTCATATTCCTTATGTTGCGGTTTTTCCGTCGGAGGATATGATAATTAAATCCATCAGGACTGCACTAAAGGAATTAAAGCTTAATCAGTTTGATCAAAAGGACGAGCTCAGCATCCTCATACGTCTGCCTTTTGGTGAGGATATAGACCAGGAGGAACAGGAATACCGGGAGGCTACGTTGTATAAGATGCTTGTGGATTACCGCAAGGAGAATCACATACATTTCAGCATCACTCAGGGGTTTAATCAGTTCGAGATACATGCACAGATGGAGGCAGGGACCTTTGAAGTCGAGAAGCTCCGTCCTGTTCTTCTTAAAATGAAGAAGGAGCTTGGATTTGCTTTCAGAATAGGTGCCGGTGTAAGTTCATCAAAGGAGCGTTCCAGATATTTTTCCGAGCATGCTTTGATGGAGGCCAACAGATATGGCAGAAATGATGCTTTCTTTGTTGGTGAGGAGGGCAAGGTAACGGGACCTTTGAGTTCGGATACCCAGCTTATGTACAATTACTCCAATGAGAAGGCTCTGAATTTCGCCAGGGATAACGGTATAAATGAGACGAATATCCTTAAACTCATCAGCATGTTTGAGCAGGATGAGAAGCAGATCATCAGTTCCCATGAGTTATCTTCTGCTCTTGGAATTACTTCGAGATCTGCGAGCCGTATTCTGGCAAAGCTCCTGGATCTCAATATCATCAGTCTGACTGATAATGGGGAGCAGGACAGGTCCGTAAGACAGGGTAGGCCGACGCACTACTACAACTTTAATGGGCTTGAGTTCAGGAATGCGCTTATGTGAAATGGTACGAGAACCTGAGGGGGACGTGCGCCGGCCCACTCGATTGGAAGAACAGACCGGCTGATATGTTCGCATCCGATCACACTGACGTGTGTCGGCTACGTACATATCAGCCGGTCTGTTCTTCCAACTCGCAAGCCTTGGCACCCATCCCCCTCAGGTTCTCTCACGTTTTGACTTAATATACAATTAATATTTTACAATTGAATCAAGTGACAAAAGAGGCAGTCCGTGCGGACTGCCCTTTTTGGTGTAGTAATTAATCGCCGATTACGTTTCGTATTGCGACCGGGGTGCGGTAGTTCCAGCGGTAGATGCGGATGCCGGAGCGGCGGGAGGCTGCATTTACAACCTGGCCGTTTCCGATGTACATACCGACGTGGTTAATGGTTCCGCTGCGGTTTGCATAGAATATGAGGTCTCCGGGCTTCATTGAGTCGCTTGAGACTTTTGAGCCGGAGCCCGCCTGGTCACGGGATACTCTCGGAAGGTAGATTCCAAAGTTCTTGAGGACGGACTGAACGAAGCCTGAGCAGTCGCATCCGTGTGTCAGGGAGGTTCCACCCCATACATATGGATTACCAACAAACTGGCAGGCATAGTTAACTATCTTGTTTCTGAAGGCTGCGGCAGCATTGGCTGCTTCTACTGCAGGGTAATACTCGATGGCTTCCTGGAGGGCATATCTTACGGAGACGTTGTTGTCGCGGGTTGATACGAAGGAACCCTGGGCTGAGTCACTGTCATCACCGTCACCGAGATCAAGCTCTACCCACCCATCCATCTGATTCACTACGTCATAACGCTGTCCGCTGGTAACCTGTGTCCAGGCTTCGGAATCTGTTGATGCCTGGGCTCTTACGTTAAGTGACTGGGTATTGATGAGTGCCATGACGTGAGCATTCTGCACGGCAAGATCCTGGGCTGTCTGACCTGTTGCAAGGAGGTCTGCACGAACATATCCGTCAACAGAACCGGACTTGATATGATACCATCCGTTTTCTTCTCCCAAAATGTTACAGCCGCCGTATCCCGGGAATTTTCCGATTATGTTGTCAATGCCTTTTTCTTCAGGTGAGGAACGCACATTGATGTAATCGGAAGCCAGTGAAACACCGAGGTTATCATACATGTTGAGAACCTTCTGTTTGAGATTCAGGGACTTTGCTTCATCAAGACCAAAGCCGAGGGAAACATTTTCAGGGGACGCAGACATATATGCAATGTCAAAGTTATCGATATTGTCCGAGGCTATCATGACCCAGTCTTCATTCACTCTTCCGAGAACCTCGTACTTCTCTCCTTTTGCCGCAGAACCGATGGTGTTTCCGTCTGCTATTTCGGGAGTTGAACGTATACGAAGTTTGTCGGTAACTACGGTGGCTCTTGGCTTGATAAGGCTTCCTGCAAGAGTTATTGCATCATCTCCGGTTACTACATAAGCTGAAGCAACATAACCGTCCATGCCGCCGGATCTTATATGCATCCAGCCTGCGGCATTTTCCGGAGCGGCTTCGAGGATATCAACGGCAGAGCCATTGGCAAGCATACCCATGATGTTGGTAAGGTCATTCTGGTCAGGGGCACTGCGGAAATTGATATAGCTGTCGCAGGTTACGATTCCGAGATCTGCATACTGTGCGATTGAATTGTTGATGGCTTCCATCTGGATAGCCTTGGTGAATACCTGAATTTCTGATAGAGTTGACTTTACGGGCTGACTTTCACCGGCAGAGGCGATGTCTTCCACAGCAGTCTCTGATTCTACAGCCATTACGGTATCTTGTGAAAGTGTGGATTTCTGTCCCTTCATTATAAGAGCTATGATAATGGCTATGACCAGTACACATAGAATTCCTGCCGAAACAAAAAGCATTGTATGTTCCCTGTCATAATTCATTTTTGGATTTCCCATATATTGATACTCCTGTGAAAATTGGCATGAAATGTATTGTACCAAATCGCTAGCGCGATGGCTATTCTACACAGAGAGCCTCCGCCAGCGTTTTTTTAACAAAAAAGTAGCGATATATGGATAATCATTGTATTGTTAAGTTCTCGACGCCTAACAAACGATTACCAACACCGCTACTATGTCAGTTAGTTTATCATTCATCTCTCTTAACAACAAGCTATTTATTTCAAGAGCCCCTCCTGAGCGAGTGAGTTTCAACATCTACTTACTCTAAGCTCACATGATAAGGAGGTTCTCATGAACTATTTAAAAAAATACAAAAAGATGATCGTTCTTCGCGGTCTTACTGAACATACCGTTAAATCGTACAGCACATATATTGGTGCTTTCATTGACTACAATAACTCACATCTTCATAAATACATGTCGCAGATCAATTACAATGATCTCCGCGAATTTATCACATTCCTTCAGCTTGAAAGAAATCTTAATGACCGCACCATAAATGCAGTCATTTCCCAACTTCGATTTTTCTTCATCTATGTGCTCCACAGACCATGGGATCCATCTCAACTTCCATTCAGAAAATTTGACACATACTTGCCATACGTTCCATCTCAGGACGAGGTAGATGAATTCATATCCACCATAACTGACATCAAAGTAAAGGCTATGGTCTCACTCCTCTACGGGTCAGGTCTGAGGATAGGTGAAGTATGCAATCTCAGGTACGAAGACATTGAGCGCAAAAACATGCGTGTACATATCAGACATGGCAAGAACCGTTCCGACAGATATGCCATCCTCGCAAAAGCATCTCTGGATATCCTTACAAAATACTGGTTTGAGTGTGGCAGACCCAAAGGCTATCTCTTCCCTAAGCAGAGAGGTGATGACAGGCCGATCGACACATTTTATCTGAGTCGGAACATCCATCTCCACGAGGATGAACTCGGTTGGGAAAGACGCATAACCTGTCACACATTTCGTCATGCCTTCGGCACTCATCTGTATGAGATGTACCATGACCTTCTCCTTGTAAAGGAGCTCCTTGGACATAAGTCTCTGACCTCAACTGTTATATACATACATCTGGCAACTCCTGATACCAAAGTAAGCCTCAGTCCTCTCGACAGAAAGAGAGGTGACCATCATGAGTGTTCTTAAGATCCAGCAGGTGTTCAATTCTTCCTGGAGAAAATATCATTTCTCCCATAACGTCAGTGAAGAACAGGAGAAAGCCGCCCTGTCAATCATTGCCTGCAAGTCAGGTTCTCTTGGATGCAATGTAAGTATCTGTGATGAATGCGGGCATCAGGAAATTCACAATAATTCCTGTCGCAACAGAAGCTGCCCCAACTGCCAGGCCATGCTCAAGGAATTATGGATAGATGCTCGCCGCTCAGAAGTAATTGATGGAGCATACTTTCATGTGGTGTTCACAATACCTTCAGAGCTCAATCCTCTGATCTATGCTAATCAGAAAACTCTTTACTCCCTGCTACATGAGGCTTCTTCAAAGACACTTCTTGAGCTGTCTGCTGATAAAAAGTATCTTGGGGCAATGCCTGCAATAATCCAGGTTTTACATACATGGGGACAGGAACTTAATTACCATCCACATATCCACTGTATCATCTCAGGCGCCGGACTCACAAAGGACATGAAGCTTGCCAACTGCAGGTCCAAATTTATGATCCCTGTAAAAGTACTTGGGTCCAAGTTCAGAGGTAAGTTCATGGATGCACTGGACAGGTATTACAAGTCTGGTGAGCTTGTTCTTCCGGACAGTCTTGTAAAACTCCGAAACTCTTATGAATGGAGTGAATTTCGTGACCATCTCTACAAAAAGTCATGGGTTCCATTCATAAAAGAAACATTCAACGGTTTTGGTAATGCGATCGACTACCTGGGACGTTACACCCACAGGATTGCCATCTCAAATTCAAGAGTCATATCCACTCAGGATGAAAAGGTGTCTTTCTGGGCAAAAGATTACCGTACCAACGAGAAAAAAGTCATCAACTTGACCCATGATGAATTCATACGTAGATTTCTTCAGCATGTTCTCCCTAAAGGCTTCCAGAAGATACGGTATTATGGTCTTCTTACAAACAGCATGAAGAAAAAACGCCTCGACATAGTATTCAGGATCCAGAATCACAGAAGATTCACTTCAAAGTACTGTGGGATGAATCATGATGCCATGCTTTATGAAATGTTCCATATAGATGTCCATGTATGTCCTTGCTGCGGAAAACGAAGCATGTGGCACAGTCATCGAACCTTCAGTGGTTCCTCAGCTGCTACAGGATGAACAATACAACTGAATACTTTTTTAAGCCGCCCTGCGACGGCTTGTTTGCCATACTCAGAAAGCCAAAATCCGAAAGTATAAAAGTCCCTTGAAGTAATATCAGGCTTCAGATGTCAAAAAATTTGCATATGGGTGTACTGGTTCAATTTCCATAGTTGCTACCCGTCCGCGATCTGGTACAATAGTGAAGAATCACATTCAGAGCAGATATAAGTTATGACTTAATCTGCTCTTTTTATCTGCTCTGAATATGATACTTCACTTAAGAATTATATCATATATATTTTAGCATAATTCTGAAGTTTTGCTGAACATGTATATATGCATTGAGAGTGTAAGTTTAATGTTGGATTTAAATAGCGGGAATCGTCTGAGAAGCGCCTTCCTATGATAGATAGCTCCACAAAATCTTTCATGCTTCACTGACAGTTATTCTGACAAACAGGGCCGGCAGGAATCATCCCCGGTGGTTCTATATTAAAAAAGGCTGCAGCGTTTTGCTGCAGCCTGAGAGTTTTTGTTATTTTGACAGGAGCATTCTGTCATTTGCAAAGTTTCCGCCGGATAACTCTTCAAACTTATGAAGGAGATCCTCAACGGTAAGTTTTTTCTTTTCTTCACCTGAAATATCAAGGGCAACTCTGCCTTCGTTCATCATGATGAGACGGTTACCGTGGGCTATGGCATCACGCATGTTGTGAGTAACCATAAGAGTTGTAAGGTGATGCTCTTCTACAACCTTGTCGGTTGCGGCAAGTACCTTTGAAGCGGTCTTGGGATCAAGAGCTGCAGTATGCTCGTCCAGGAGCAGAACCTTCGGCTTTTTCATGGTCGCCATAATAAGTGTGAGGGCCTGTCTCTGACCACCGGAAAGAAGACCAACCTTTGCTGTGAGTCTGTCCTCCAGTCCCAGATCAAGATCCTTAAGGTACTCCTGATACTGCTCTCTTTCTTTTTTGGTAACGCCCCAGCGGAGGGTGCGTCGCTGGCCTCTTCTTGCGGCAAGGGCCATGTTTTCATCGATCTGCATGTCACCGGCGGTTCCTGTCATAGGGTCCTGAAAAACTCTGCCGAAATAAGGAGCACGCTGGTACTCTGAAAGTCCTGATACATCAACTCCGTCAACAAGTATCATTCCGGAATCCAGAGGCCATACACCTGCAACTGCATTCATTATGGTGGATTTTCCGGCGCCGTTACCGCCTATGACTGTACAGAAATCCCCGTCATTAAGGGTGATGCTCACATCAATGAGGGCCTTCTTTTCGTTAATGGTACCGGGATTAAAGGTTTTGTTAATGTTTCTGATTTCCAGCATTATTCTGCCTCCTTACCATTGTTTTTTGATTCGGCCTGAAGCTTTGCGTTTCGCTTGGCCAAACCGGAAAAAGAATTATTGCTGCGTTCTTTTAGATAAGGTACTGCAAGGAATGCTGCAACCACGATTGCTGTAAGAAGCTTCATATCGTCAGCAGGGAACTTAAGCCACAGAACGAATACATAAACCATGTAGTAGATGATGGCACCGATAACAGTGAAGCTGAGTCTCATGATGAAATTGAGACGTTTTCCTACGAGGGTTTCGGCAAGAACTTCACCGATGATAACTGCTGCAAGTCCGATAACGATGGAACCCTGTCCCATCTTAACATCTGCGAAGCCCTGATACTCTGAAAGGATACCGCCTGAAAGAGCCACGAGACCGTTGCCCAGCATAAGGGCGATGATCTTCATTTTGTTTGTGTCGATACCCTGGGCTCTGGACATATTGGGATTGATACCGGTTGCACGGATGGAGCTTCCGAGCTCTGTTCCAAGGAACCAGTAGATAACAGCGATGATGCACACGTCAACTACCAGTGTCAATGTCAGAGTCTGTCCGAGATAACGGATATTTGAAGTGAAGAATACTCTTACCGAATTGATAGGTACAGCCTGGTTTGCCTTACCCATGATATTGAGGTTAATGGAATACAGTGAAATCTGGGTGAGGATTCCCGCAAGAATATCCGGGATACCAAGTTTTGTATGAAGGATACCTGTTACGCATCCCGAAAGGATACCGGAGAAAAAGGAAGCTATGAGAACTATCTGAGGATCTACGCCATTTAATATGAGCATAACTGCAACAGCTCCTCCAAGTGAAAAGGAACCATCGACTGTCATATCCGCAAATTTAAGTACACGGAAGGTGATATAGACACCCAGTGCCATGATGCCCCAGATGAGTCCCTGGGCAATACCTCCCGGAGCTGCATTCCACAGAGCTACAGGATTAAGTGAAGAAAAATAAGCTTGCATTTAGTGAATCTCCGTTATCTTTAATAATTGATTAATAATGTTTTTCTAAAGCGGCACGCAGAACTGCGATGCGTCTGATCCATAATGAAAAAAGAATTCAGTGCAATATATGTGACAATATTGCACTGATCTTTGTTGATTATAGTTTGATAATGTGTTGTGAAATTATTCTACTGCTGTGTAATCATCAGGAATTGTGATTCCGATGGCATCAGCGTAAGCCTTGTTGTATTCCTTTGTTGTAGCTTCAGCGTAAGCGATAGGCATTGTAGAAACGTCTGCACCGTTTGAAAGGATTTCGATTGCCTGCTTACCTGTTGCACGTCCCAGATCTTCATAGCTGATGGAAAGTGTAGCAAGAGCTCCGGACTTCATCATGTTCTCTTCTCCGCAGATGATAGGGATACCTGCAGGCTGAACGATGTTGTTGATAACAGTCATATTGGAAGCTGCTGTGTTATCTGTAGGGATATACATTGCATCACAATCTGCAACAGCTGACTGAACTACTGACTGAAGATCGTTTGAATCCGAGAATGTGAACTCTTTGTATGCGATTCCGTCTTCTTCAAGATACTTCTCGATCTGGGATGCCTGGTACTGAGAGTTAGCCTCTGCTGAGCAATAAAGGATAGAAACATTCTTAACATCAGGAACGAGCTCAAGGATCATATCTTCCTGCTGATCAAGCGGAGCAAGATCTGAAGTTCCGGAAATGTTGATGCCTGTACCCTTTGATGCATCGAAGTTGTCCATTGCAAGAGCTGTGCCATAGTCTGTTACAGATGTTCCGAGAATAGGAATATCCTGAGTAGCATTCATAGCTGACTGAAGTGCAGGAGTTGCATTTGCAAGGATGAGGTCATACTCATTGGATACGAATCCGTTGATGATGGTTGTACATGTAGCTGAATCGCCCTGTGCGTTCTGCTCATCAATGACTACATTATCGCCGTACTCTTCCTTAAGAACATCGATGAAGCCCTTTGTGGCTGCATCAAGAGCACTGTGCTGAACAAGCTGGCAGATACCAACGGTAAACTTCTTGTCTGATGCTGCGGCATCGGAAGGAGCTGCTGACTCTTCCTTTGCGGCTTCGGTTGCTGCTTCAGTTGCGGCTGCAGTTTCAGTTTTTGCGGCTTCGGTACTTGCTTCAGGTGTTGTAGATGAACCACAAGCTGTAAGTGAAGCTGCCGCAAGAACAGCTGCCATGGAAACTGCTGTTAATTTAGTCATTTTTTTCATAAATTTTTCTCCCTCCGAAAATGATCCGCGCTGATACTTTAGCGCTTTAAATCGTTTTATTTTTTATATTATAGGACATGGAAACAGCTATATCAAGACGGATTTTATGATATTTTTTTTAGCCATTACAAATGGTTATACTAGAAATGAAATATTTACGAAACGTGAGAGAAACCGAAGCGGATGGGTGCCGAGCTTGCGAGTTGGAAGAACAGACTGGGCGACATGTACGCAGCCGACACACGTCAGTGTGATCGGATGCGAACATGTCGCCCAGGATGTACTTCCAATCGAGTGAGCCGGCGCTCGTCCGCTTCGGTTTCTCGGACCATTTAATTGATTAGAATGCTACAGGCTCCTCGATAGGACCTGTGAAAGCGATACTCTTAAGCTCAAGTACAGGACCCTCGCCGTTGTACTCTTCTCTTTCTTCCATGCCAACAGTGGCTGTGAGCTTGACCCAGTCTCTTGTGTTAAATGGTGCAAGAACTTCAGGTTTACCTTTTGTTACAAAACCAAGGAAAGTCATATCCTGGGCGCAGCAGGTCATAGCCATACGTCCCGGTACACATTCGTTGGCAGGCATATTCTTTCTCTTCAGCATCATTGCCGTAAAGGTAATGTCTTTTCCGATATATCGATCCGGGTTGTCCATGCAGTCCATGAACCAGGTGCCGTAATCTTCAGGCTTTACATCGATGGAGGAAGCATTGATATCATAAGGAAGATCCTCCGGAAGTGTATCCTGAGGGATCTCTCCGTCCTTATCCTCAAGCACGATGACAGCATTCTGTCCCATTGCTCTGATCTTTCGGCGATAGTCCACAAGCTTTTCGTCGGAAACATTATCACAACGGTTCACGATGGCAAGCTCTGCCGAACGGAGCATCTGTCCGAGAAGGCTCTTCATGTTGTTTAAGTAAAGATCAAAGGTGGAACCGTCAATGATAGTGATTATCTGGTAGATAGACCAGGATTCAGGGAGTGAAAGCTCATAGGCAGGCTCGCGGTTCTGCTGCTCGGCAAGGGCGGTCTCTGACATGGGACCATCCAGAAGGTCATCCTGGTTCCACATTCCGTTCCACTCAATGATGATTCGCTCCGGGTTGTACTTGTCCTGAAGCTTTTTCAGGTTTTCTTTGTTGAAGTCAGTCTCGTTTTCTATGAGAACCTTAACTGTGTTGTATTTCTCAAGAAAAGCATCATCAAACTCTGACTCACCTTCCTCGCAAAGAAGCAAAAGTGTGGTGCCCTCTGCCTGGAAGTACTCCTGTGCCATGGTGAATTTTAAAAAATCGGTTTTTCCCGCCTCAAGGAATCCGTTGATGAGGAATACGGGGATCTGATCGTCTCTTAATTCGTAATTATCACTTGTAGCCATTTTTTCTCCATTTCAATAACAAAGCGACGGTGATGGAAATCACCGTCGTAAATTTACAGATCACATTCCTGCAAAGGCTTCCCTAAGCTCATGCTCATTGAGATCTGCACCGATAACTACAACCTTTCCTGTATATTCAGGTGAGCCGGTTCTGATCTCGGTCTGCTCCGGAACGAGGTCAAAGTACATCCATTCGCCATCCTTTGTAGGAAGCATTCCCTTACATCTTACAACCTTGCCGTACTTCTCTGAGTGAGCCATCTCCTCAAGAATCTGTGAAAGCTTGTCCTTCTCAAAAGGATATGGAGTCTCTACGCCCCAGGTCTTAAATACTTCATCTGCATCGTGGTCATGTCCGCAGCAGCATCCGTCATGGTGATGATGGTGCTCATGCTCCTCGTGGTCGTGATCATGGTGATGATGCTCGTGCTCCTCATGATCATGGTGGCAGCAGCACTCCTCACCATCCTCGTGATGATGGTGCTCATGCTCCTCATGGTCGTGATGGTGATGCTCATGCTCGTCTTCATCATGGTCATGGTTATGCTCATGTTCGTGTTCATCATGATCGTGGTGATGATGCTCATGTTCATGCTCCTCATGGTCGTGATCATGGTCATGATGGTGATGGTGGTGTGAGTGGCTGTGGTGGATCTGAACACCGTTTGGAAGAGTCTCAACCTCATCGTGCTCTTCTTCGTGCTCATGGTCTTCATGCTCGTGAACACGATCCATTACATCCTGAAGCATCTCTTCTGCGAGATCATACTTCCTGGAGATAATGCTTACCAGCTGCTCGCCTGTGAGCTTATCCGCAGGAGTAGTGATAACTGTGGCTCTCTCGTTGATGCCCTTTATTATGGAAACAGCCTCACCAACCTTTGCTTCGTCTGCTATATCTGTTCTTGAAAGTACAACGGTTCCAGCGTACTCAATCTGGTTGTTGAAGAACTCACCGAAGTTCCTGGAATACATCTTTGCCTTCTTTGCATCCACAACGGTAACTGCTGCGTGAAGCTCTACGTCAAGACTCCCGGAAACTGACTTAACCGCACCGATGATGTCTGAAAGCTTACCTACACCTGATGGCTCGATGATGATACGGTCAGGTTTATAAGTATTAACAACCTCTGTAAGAGACTGTTCGAAGTTTCCAACCAGTGAGCAGCAGATGCAGCCCTGATTCATCTCACGGATCTCAATTCCGGAGTCCTTGAGGAAACCGCTGTCGATTCCTATCTCACCGAACTCGTTCTCGATAAGAACTACCTTTTCTGTTTTTAATGCTTCATCCAGAAGTCTCTGGATAAATGTTGTCTTGCCGGCTCCGAGGAAACCGGAAACGATATCTATACTTGTCATGATTACTCCTTCCAGTAAAACATTTATATATCAAGATGATCGATTAATCTCATAAGGAGTTAACATAATCATCGGGCAAGCGAATCACGTGTATACAAAATTAGCACTCTTGATTCGGCATTGCTAATTATAGGTTTATGAAATTTTATTGTCAACCGATGAAACCGCCATAAAAAGTGCGAAATTGTGAAAATTCTGTAAAATCGGTTTTACACAATCATTCAGCTTCAAAGTATTCGATTGCCTTTCCGATATCTTCCGCACTTTTTATCAGCACATCGGCACCGGCTTCTTCCAGCTCTTTCTTATCACGGAAGCCATAGAGACATCCGATAGACTTAATGCCGGCTCTTTTTGCGGTTTCCATATCGGTATTGGTGTCGCCGACATATATGCATTCCTCTTTTTTGCAGCCGATGTGATTTAATGTATCATCCACCACTCCTGTGTCAGGCTTCAAAGGATGGGTTCCGTCATCACCGGAAATATAATCGAAATATCCTTCCCCGAATGCATGATTCAGAACCATTACAGCCTCTGCCATTGGTTTGTTTGTAATGCAGGCAACCTTCCAGCCCTTTGCCTTCAATGAATCAAGAGACTCTTTCATTCCCGGATATGGCTCTGCTTTATAAATACAGTTCTCTTTAAAAATCTCCATATAGGCATCGTGAACATCATCAATCTGCTCCATAACCTCGTCTGCCTGCTGGTCAAGGTCAAATGCCTTATCCTCGTCCTTCTCCTCCCACTTTTCAGCTTTTCTGTAGAGACGATTGGCTGTGGCTTCGACAGAACGCTCAACAAACTTGTGGCTGCCGATGCCCACATATTTTTTTGTCTGCTCGAGGCTTACCGGATCGAAGCCGAAACGCTCCAGAGCCTTATTCATGGTATCCTGAAGACTGTAGAGAGTGTTTACAAGTGTGCCATCGAGATCTAAAAGAATTGTATTGAATTTCTGAGACATGGTGAAGGTCCTTTCTTAAATAATATCCATTTGACGATATATGATGGAGATGTTAAAACACAAATAGAAAAGAGGTGCTGCCGATAGACGGTTAACCCTCGGATGATAAGCTATAAAAATAACTGCTCAGGTTTCTCAGGCTTAGGGCGGTTATTTTTTTGCAATCTTGTATCCACCGGGGACGGTTCTCGCCGGCGAGAACCGTCCCCGGTGGATTTCTTTTGACGCTCACATCATAACACTAAATCTAAGACATCTGAAGAGAATTTGGAATCTTTATAAAACATTAACTTCTTAATCTGTAGTAATGTCTTTTACTTTTAGGTAAAATGAGAAACAGTTTAACGGGTTCGGGTTTTTATATAAACGGTGGAACTATTTACCGGAATGTTTTTTGAAACCTGAAATACAGGAAGGAAATATATGGCATTTTATTACGCAGTTCAAAAAGGAAAGAAACCCGGAGTTTACAGTAACTGGAATGACTGTAAAGCCCAGGTGACGGGATTTTCCGGAGCAGTATATAAGAAGTTCAGCACAAAGGCAGAGGCGGAAGCATTTGCGGCTGCAGACAGCGGATATGCTACCCAAAATGATCCCGGAGAATCCTCCGGGGTAAAGAAATCCGGATCGTCTACCGGTATGTCAGGCAAGGCGCAGGGATTGGGTGATGGTAGTTCTTCTGCATCTGCAAAAGTTCCCGAGGGTCCTCAGTTTCATTCTGTGGATGATATCAAAAGTGAAGATATAATAGCGGAATTTGCTGGGGTAGATACGGAAGCTCTCGCCTACGTTGACGGAAGTTACAACGTAGTATCAAAGAAATTTGGTTACGGCGGGATTCTTATGAGGAGGGACGGAACATTTGAGACGGTTCAGGGTTCAGGTTCAGACCCATCTCTCGCTTCCATGAGAAATGTTGCCGGCGAGATTCACGGTTCCATGGCAGCCATCAGTGCAGCCGCAAAACAGGGCGTGAAAAGCATTACCATCTTCTATGATTATATGGGGATTGAGATGTGGGCCGATGACAAGTGGAAGGCTAATAAAGAAGGAACCATTGAATACAAGGCGTTTATAGCTGAAATGCGAAACAGTATGGAGATACGTTTTCAAAAGGTAGCCGCCCACACCGGCGTCAGATTCAACGAACTGGTGGACAAGCTGGCGAAGGGTTCTGTTGGGATATTGTGATATGATTTAAGTTGTAATTGCCATATCGTTTTGTCTTTTATGCTAATGTTTATGAATGAGAACCGCCGCACTTCCGGGAATGAAAACCGGAAATGCGGCGGAAGATTTTATATATTCTGTTCAGGAATACTCATGGAGAACCCGGGATAAATAGCCACAGGTATATCTTCACCAAATGAATAGTCAGCGGTTTCGTTTTCCATGAAATCATAGGTGCGTACATTCTGCTTAATAGGATCTACAATCCAGTACTCGCGAACACCGGATTTCTGATATTTTATCATTTTGATCATATAGTCCATTTTTCTGCTGGAGAGACTGACTATTTCAATTATAAAGTCAGGGGCTCCGTGGCAGCCTTCATCATCAAGCTTTTTTTTGTCACAGATTACAGCAATATCCGGCTCTACATAATTATAATCGTCATCATTCAAAAAAACTGCGTATGGAGCATAGTATACCTGACAGTTCCCTTTGTTTTTCTGTATATGATTATAAAGCTGGGTTGAAAGACTGATGGAAATACGCTGGTGTTCACCTGATGGTGGTGCCATATCATACATCACACCATCGATCAACTCTGCCCGCTCACCATCAGGCAGAGCAAAAATATCATCTATAGTATAAGTGGACTGATCATTTAATGCAGGCATAGATTACCTCCGTGATATGTATCAACAGCTATTTGTAATCATTATAACTTATTTCTGAGCCAGCAGCCATGCCATGATGTGCACTGCCTGCTGAAATTTACCGGCAGAGATCATTTTCTCGATTTCATCGGGAGTATATTTCTTCACATTCAGAAACTCCGTTTCATCCAGTGCCTGATCCGCTACTCTTCTGCAGTTTTTTGCCCGGAAGATATAGGCGTAATTGTCTGCGATGGTTGCATTGGAGGGAACAGTGATGAGATGGCTCCATTCATCGGATTCATATCCGGTTTCCTCAAGCAGTTCCCGCTTTGCAGCCTGAAGTGCATCTTCTGAAGAATCATCTTTGCTGTCTCCGTATTCTTTATTGTCCTTACGCTCAATGCCTCCGGCCGGAAACTCGGTGGTCACTTCCTTTATTCCCTGACGGAACTGCCGTACACAGAGATAATTCCCATCTGTATCGGAAGCCACGATGACAACATAATTCCTGCGGCTATAGCAGTAATAAGGTTCAAATATATTTCCGTCCGGGAATCTGTAGGATAATCTTTTAAAATCTATCCACTCATCCTTTACTATATGCTCGCAGCTTATCTCCTCCCAGGCAAGGGAGTCTTCAGGATGGTTATTACATTTGTTGTCATTCATTTGTATGCCTCAAAAACGTTAAATGCTCAGTGAGATCATAGGTTACTCTCTTATTCCGGTTGTTGTTTTCATCTGTTTTTTCTTCTTGTACATCGCCATATCTGCTCTGTGGAATACAGAATCGACACTGTTGTCCTGTACTTTGTTAAATAAAGCATATCCAAAGGCAATCGAGATCTTTTCCCAATCCTTCATGGAAGAATCTGAGGAGCATTTCTTATTTAGGGCGTCAATGTTTGACAGATGGTGATCTATATTCTGATAGTCTTCATTTTTCAGAATCACCACGAACTCATCTCCGCCTATTCGGAACACAGGTGAATGCTTGAATTCATCACATATGGTGAGGACATTGCTGATAATGTAGGCATTACCCTTGTCATGACCATAGTTATCGTTTACTGATTTCAGATTGTTAAGATCAAATACCGCAAGCCCGAACCTCGTGCCGCCATTCTTTAAATCATCGGTAAGCCTTTTTATGGCTTCGTCGTAGGCAAGCTTGTTTTGTACTCCGGTCAGTGAATCGGTTCTTGCCATTTTGCTGATCTGTGAAACCTCGATCTTTTTTTCGGACAGCTCATTTGTGATGGCTATGATGTTGGTAATATTATCATTCATATTACGTTCCATCTGTTTCATGGAAGTCCAAAGCTGTTCTATCTCGTCTCCCGTATGTATGTAGAGCGCCAGGAAACGGGAACTGGTGAGAGAGTTGTTCTGTTCGCCGCTTAAATACTTTAGGGCAGCATCATTCAATTTGTTGATAGGTGTTGTAACAGTAGTGTGAATGTAATGTATGCAGATCAAACATATGACAAGGGAGATGAGACCATCCATGAGAAAGATCATCATGATCTGATGGCGCTGTACACGATCGATCTCATCCATGGATATGTCCACCAGGGCATAGGCTGCAATTTCGTCATTCCGGGTATAGATGGGTACTCCGGCAGTTACCAGATGACCGTAGGCTTCCGTTTTTGTCGTATATGCCGGAAAACCTATGTCGGGATTGGAAATCACAGCTTTGTTAATATCGTAGAGCGGATCGATACAGCCTATGGGGCATGGTTCCTCAATTGCCGCATCAATAATGTAAATAAATGAATCGGGATTCGAAGTCACCCAGCTTAAATATACGCAGTCCACTTCGTTTACTGACTGTATCTTTCTGAGACTCGACATAAGATTCTTATAGTCCGGATCCTCTTTAATGGAGGAAAAATGGGATGCATATTCATCAAATTCAGGAGTTCCCCACTCTTCACTGCCAACTTTAGTCTCTGTTTTGTTATAGGTATCCATGACTTTTTGTCTCAGGCGAAGGACGGCTTCGGCATCTATGGACACAGATATGGTTGAAGCCAGCTCTGTTGCACTTTGTTTATAACGGTTTTTTATATAATGATGGATGATGTGAGCACCCGCAAGTATTGATGCGGAGCTCACAATAAATGTAATAATAATTATTAAAAGAGCTGCTTTATGACCCAATGAGTGTCTGAATTTCCTATTCATTACAATTCCTTACCTCCTTGTAAGGATGATATATCATCAAAGCAATGTGATATTGTGCTTTGCACACTCATCGATCATATCCTGAGGCCAGATACTTGCCTGAACCTCACCGATGTGTGCTCTGTCGAGAAGGAGCATGCAGAGACGGGACTGTCCGATTCCACCGCCGATGGTGTAAGGAAGCTCACTGTTAAGGAGCATCTTGTGGTAAGGAAGTTCAGCTCTTTCCTCGCAGCCTGCCTTCTTCAGCTGTTCTGCAAGAGACTTCTCATCAACACGGATACCCATGGAGCTTACTTCAAGGGCACAGTTAAGTGTCGGATACCAGAAAAGGATGTCTCCGTTAAGAGCCCAGTCATCATAGTCCGGTGCTCTTCCGTCATGAGGTTCGCCGTTTGAAAGCTTATCACCGATCTTACTGATGAATACACAGCCGTGTTCCTTTGTGATGGCATTCTCACGCTCCTTGGCAGTTTTGTCAGGATACATCTTGAGAAGTGTCTCTGAATCGATGAAATAGATGTCATCCGGCAGTTTGTTTACAGCATTTGGATACTTGTACCAAACCTCATGCTCCATGTGCTTGATGATACGGAAGATCATGCGTACAGTACCTTCAAGAGTTTCCTTTGTGCGCTCCTCTTTGTTGATGACCATCTCCCAGTCCCACTGGTCAACGTAGCAGCTGTGAAGATTATCAAGCTCCTCGTCGCGGCGGATGGCGTTCATGTTGGTGTAAAGACCTTCACCCGGCTTGAAACCGTAACGCTTGAGAGCCATACGCTTCCACTTAGCAAGTGAATGAACTACCTCTATAGTTTCTTCCGGCCACCACGGAACATCAAAGCTTACCGGACGCTCATAACCATTGAGATTATCATTGAGACCGCTGCTCTTCGGTACGAAAAGTGGTGCAGAAATACGGCTCAAATTCATCTCACGGCCGAATTCTTTCTGGAATGTATCGCGAATGTACTTGATGGCTTCCTGTGTTTCGCGAACAGAAAGTCGTGGATCATAGTCCTTAGGAAAAATAAGTCCCATAGTTGCCTCCTCATATTTTTGTTCTTTAAGACACTATCTTAACAATATAGAAAACGCACTGCAAGTATTAATCAGAAAGACATCTGAGACTTTTTGCATTTTTATAAATAATATAAAAACATGAAAAAAGGGAGTGTTGCCACTCCCATGAAATGATACAGATTCCTTTTATGCCTTCTTTTCGTTGATCTTTGAAATACAAACTGCGCAGGATGCGTCACCGGTGATGTTAAGAACTGTACGGCCCATATCGAAGATTCTGTCAACACCTGCAACAAGAGCGATACCTTCAACCGGAAGTCCTACAGACTGAAGCACCATGGCAAGCATGACCATGCCGGCACCCGGTACACCTGCTGTTCCGATGGAAGCAAGTGTGGCTGTAAGTACGATGGTGAGCATCTGAGACATTGACAGGTTGATACCGTAGCAGGCTGCGATGAAGATTGCACATACGCCCTGATAGATGGCGGTTCCGTCCATGTTTATGGTAGCTCCCAAAGGAAGTACAAAGGAAGATACTTCTTTTGATGCACCGAGGTTCGTTACACATTCCAGGTTGAGTGGTAATGTTCCTACGCTGGAGGCGCTGGAAAAAGCGAACATCATGGCAGGAGCCATTTTCTTGAAGAAGTGAATCGGGCTTATTTTTGCGATGCATTTTACTGTTAATGAATACACCAGAACTGCATGAACTACATAGCAGATATAGGCCGTCAGAAGTACCATGGCAAGTGAGCCCAGGATCATGGGACCGTTCTTTGCAATAACCGGACAAAGGAGACAGAATACACCGATGGGTGAAAGCTTCAGAATCATTTCCATGACACGCATGAAAACATTGCTTAAGTCGTTAATATCGTTGATGATTCTTTCATTGGCATCCGGTGCAACATCTGCAATGAGGATGACTGCGAAGCCAAGCAGCAGAGCCATAACGATAACCTGAAGCATGTTGGCATCCAGAAGCGGTTTCACAAAGTTACTCGGGAATATATTTACGATGGTATCCATGAAGGATGTTGGTGCAGCAGCCTCGTAACTAAGGTCTGTAGTGGAAAGTGCGGGGAATGCGCCCTTGAAGATATTTCCGAAAACCAGACCTATGGTTATGGCAAATGCTGTGGTCACCAGATAATAGGCAACAGTCATGCCGCCGATGGCTCCTACCTTCTTTATATCCTTCATGGAAACAACACCCGCCATGATGGAGAAAAGAACGATAGGACAAACAATGAATTTGATCAGATTGAGAAAGATTGTACCGAATGGCTTGATGTAGTCATTGGCAAAGTCGGCGTTGTTCTGCATGAGAAGGCCGGCGATGACAGCCAGGATCAAAGCAACGAAAATTTGCCCGGCTAAAGATAATTTGTTTTTCTTTTCCATGGTTCCCCCTTTAAAAAATCACACAAAAACAAATTGATGATAATATTTTACACCACCATGGGAACTGTTGAAAATATTTTTTTGTATTTGAGACTTAAAAAATAATTACATTTTATTAACGGCTCAGTTGAATCATAGTCAGCTGGTTCCTGTGGAATTATTATTTATATCATTTCTGATCCAGGACATGAGGATTTTGACTATGTACTGCTGTTCGCTTTCGGTCAGAGGTCTGTGTTCGGGGACGTGGTGCCACTTATGAAGACAGCCGCGGCAGCAGCAGGCGGTGGCATGCTGGGCGATGAAAACGGGATGTCCCTTCATGGGAGTCTGCTTTCCGTCATTTTCAGGCTCGGCAGGCGCCAGTTTTTTGGAAACAAAATCCATGGCATGCTGTTTTATGGTCTCTTCACTATGTGACAGGCAGTAGCTTCTCTCCTGCTCACGTAAGTGAAATGAGGAACGGAATTTGCTATGGCTTATGCGGTTAAAAAGTTCATCAATGTATCTGTCCTCAGGTTCTATTTCAATCTCATAGTTGATGCCGGGGATGGAAATGCCGTCGGCTTCGGAATTTACTTCAGAGGCTGCGCATCCGGATTTGATATTTTCACCTGCAGGTGTAGCTTCTTGGAAGTTCAAAGAGTCTTCAACACCGGAAGTGTTTGCACTTTGAGAAGAAGTGGCTTCGGTGATTCCGGCAGCTCTGTCATGATTTGTAGAGTTTTTGGGTGCGAATGTTGATTGAAATACAGGCGGATTGAAGGCCCTGGAAACCGGAAAGTAATGAACGTCGGCTTTTGCGGCCTGGGATTCACGGAACTTTTCACTGATGTGAAAGTCGCGGCCTCTCATTCGGAAGTTTGCTCCGGTTGAAGTGAAATAAAAGGGAATGTCATGAAGGATGCATTGGCGCCTCAGGTCCAGTACCCATTCGAAGTCAAGAACAGAGCCGTCTTCGGAATCATCCCCGGAGCAGCTAAGGTATGAAATGTTTTCGAAGTCAAGAAAAGAAGCGATGTCTACTTTTTCGGTCAGGGGCTCTGCCAGAAGCGCAACGCCATCCGGGATTTTTTCAAGATTAAGTTCGTTGATTGCAGACAGCTTCTCGTCTGCCTCCCTTTGATTTGAAAAACTAATGGATAAAGAAGCTTTTACCGGAATATCCATTTGATGCCTCCATTAATGTGACATGATAGTTTTGATCTGAAATACCTGCAGCAGGACAGGTATTTCAGAATAAAATGCGGAAAAGTTCAAAACTCAGAGCTGAAATTGTTTGTCCGGTCCCCGTGGGAATGACTCGATCCCGTCGTATACGGAAAAGATTATAATACGGTACTGAAAACGGTCCAGGGTTCTTCTGCAGGTGGATCGGTTGTGAAAGCGACCTCTGTTTTCTCAACAGAGTCATAGAAGCTCAGGCTCCGGCAGAATAGACAGAGACTTTTCGTTTTGATCCTTGAACCGTATTTTCCGTCTCCCAAAAGCGGCAGGCCGCGGGACGCAAACTGGCAGCGGATCTGATGGAAACGACCGGTTTTAAGGCTTATTTCCAAAAGGGATATGACATTTCCGTCCCATTCTTTAGTGTCAGCAACTTTGAAACTCAGGACAGCTTCCTTTACACCCTTTCTCATGCGCTTCACCGGGAACATCTTTTGCTTTGTTTTATCTTTATATAAAAGATCCTTGAGAATACCTTCAGTCTGTTCCGGTATTCCCGGGACGATGGCGAGATAAGATTTCTTCAGAGTGCCTTCCTGGAGCTGCTTTGTGAGCTCTGCGGCGGCAGCTTTGTTTTTGCCGTAGACCAGAAGTCCTCCCGCAGTTTTATCAAGTCTGTGAATGCAGAGAAAATCAGTGTTTTCTTTCTTTAGTTCCGCTGCCAAAAGGCGTGGAATGTCATGCTCGGAGTCTTCTCCCGGGGCTTTGTTCACAACTATATAGTTTTTGGTTTCTTTAATGATTTCCATAGGCGTTAAAAAAACTCTCAGCTATAAACCAAGAGTTTTGGGAATATTAAGTGATTTGTTTTTGGAATATTTTATCCGATGCTTAACCGCTGTTGTTCCGGTTTATCGGAATAGTTCATCCGGTGCCGGACTACTTTTGTTCAGACTGAACTGAGGCTTCTTTATCGGTGGTACTGCATTTGCCAAGCTTTGAATCATTGCAATAGTGAGACATCCTGCAAGTGGAGCAGCGTGACCTGATGATGGTCTCCTGTTCTTCTTTTGTAAGCTTGTCCATGCGGGCTCCGTTTTTGAAAATATAAACGGTGATGGATGCCAAAAATATGATGATCAAAATAGCTAATGGTAAATTCATAGTCATAGTTAAAGTCTCCTTTTCGTGATTCTAACACGAAACAGAAAAATCCACATCAAAGTTTTTTAAAAAGTACTTATTTAGTGACATATAAACCGGCTTGAGCCTGATTTCACAAGGTCGGAATACATCTTATTTTAGCATTATAAAGGCTCCGTTGTTTCCTCTTTGGCCATGGGTGAATCTGTGGCTGAAGAGAAGGTCCGGATTACAATTGGTACACAGATCCGTGGTGCTAATGTTATCACTCTTTACACCGGCTTCTTCCAATATAATACGGTTGGCTGCCCAGAGATCAAGATGGTACTTGTGCTCGTTGTTTTCATTGAAACCGTCATCTGTCAGAATCTCATCTTTGTGATTGGGAAATGATTTTATAAATTCCATAGCAACATCCTCTGATATCTCATAACAATGTCTGCAAATGCTGGGACCTATGGCGCAGATCAGATCCTCCGGCTTTGTACCGAAGTGCTCCTGCATCTTCTTTATAGTTACCTCTCCCATGCGGTTCACAGTACCCCTCCATCCTGAATGGCTGGCTCCTATGGCTTTCCGTACAGGATCCAAAAAAAGGAGCGGCACACAGTCGGCTGCGAAAACTCCCAGAACCAGGCCGGGGACATCAGTTATGAGACCATCCACATCAGTGTAGTCTCTTGGAATCGTGAAGCCTTTGCCACCATCTTCTTCCGTTACATAACGGACATTTGTAGTGTGAGTCTGGAAGGTGAAGACCATACGGTCATCTGATACATTAAAGAGTCTTGCGTATCTGTGGAAGTTCTCATAAACAGCATCCGGATCATCGCCTCTTGTGAAGCTTAAGTTCATGGTGGACCAGATGCCCTTGCTTACACCCCCAAGACGGGTTGAAAAAGCATGTTCGGCAATGCCTTGAGAATTAAAGGCAGGGAACTCAAGATAGGTCAGGTCGCTGCCATCATCGTTTTTTGCTGCTTTTATTTTCATGACAGAGTTGTCGGAAAAACGTCTTATTTTCATATGAACCTCCGGATTTCGGAATTTGTATAAGTTCTCTGAATAGAATTGATAACTCTCATTGGCGATGTCATCACAGTGTAATTCACTTCATGAGATCTGAAGCTATTTGGCTGGTTATATAGGAAAATCTACCGCAAACCGAGATACAGGACTAATAAACTAAAAAGCCTCAGGTCTTAAACCTGAGGCTAAGTGACGGATCCGGGAATCGAACCCGGGATTCAGCCGTGAGAGGGCTGCGTCTTAACCGCTTGACCAATCCGCCATAACATATAAAATTTTGAGATCAAGTGACGGATCCGGGAATCGAACCCGGGATTCAGCCGTGAGAGGGCTGCGTCTTAACCGCTTGACCAATCCGCCATAATATATAAATTTTGAAAATCAAGTGACGGATCCGGGAATCGAACCCGGGATTCAGCCGTGAGAGGGCTGCGTCTTAACCGCTTGACCAATCCGCCATATTATCAAGCCGCTTTTTATGCGACTTGAATAATTTATCAGAGAGTCACTAGAATGTCAACATCCTTTTAAAATATTTTTAAAGCCTTCCCAAATCCTCGTAGAACGTCGGGTAGGAAATATTGATACAATCTCCGTCAATGAGAGTCAGCTCGGTATCCTGAGATCCCGCAAGGGCAAGTACCGCGAATGTCATGGCGATTCTATGATCCTTATGAGTATCTATCTCGCCGGAACATAGCTTAAGTCCTCTGCCCTGTCCTTCTATGATCATTCCGTCTTCTGTTTCGGTGGCTTTAACACCAACCTTTTTGAGCCCTTCAACCATAACAGCAATACGGTTTGATTCTTTTACCTTAAGCTCGGCAGCATTCTTGATCACCGTATTTCCTGAAGCACCGGCCGCTACAGCGGCTATAACAGGAAGCTCATCGATAAGCCTCGGGATGAGAGATCCCCCTATTTCAGCTCCGTGGAGGCCTTCTGTGTATCTCACATGAACATCTGCAACATCTTCAGAGCCTGAAACTCTCTTATTCTCAAGAGTTATATCTGCACCCATACTGAGATAGGCCTCGATAATGCCGTCTCTTGTAGGGTTAATGCCTACATTTCTGATGATCACATCAGAACCCGGAACCAGAAGTGCAGCTGAAATAAAGTAAGCTGCAGAAGAAATGTCTCCGGGAATCTCCAGAACCTCTCCGGGAGCCACCAGTTTATCGCAATGCTCAATGCTTATCTCTGCTCTTCCGTCGGGAAGCTCACGGGAAGAAACCCTGGCACCAAGGGCTTTCAGCATTCTTTCACTATGGTCCCTTGATAATGTGGGCTCTATAACGGTGGTTTTCCCATCTGCGTAAAGTCCGGCGAAAAGTATGGAAGACTTTACCTGAGCACTGGCTACAGGGGATTCATAGGTTATGCCGTGAAGTGCCTTTCCGTGAATGCTTAAAGGCGCGCAGTCATTACCTTTTAAAGAAGTGATGTCTGCTCCCATTTCCATAAGAGGCTTCATGATACGTTTCATGGGACGCTTCTGAATGCTCTCGTCGCCGGTCAGTTCAGAATCAAAGCTCTGAGCTGAAAGTATACCGGAGATAAGTCTCGTTGTGGTACCGGAGTTTCCGCAGTCAAGAACCCCGCTGTAGGCATTAAGTCCATGGAGACCCTTTCCGTGTATGGTAACTTCCTTTTCGTCATCACTAAGCTCTATCTCTATTCCGAGATTTCTGAAGCATCCGATGGTGGAGAGACAGTCGGCTCCGTTCAGGAAGCCTTTGACACGTGTCACTCCTTCGGAAAGTGATCCCAGCATCACGGCTCTGTGGGAAATGCTCTTGTCTCCGGGGACAGTAAGCTCTCCCCGAAGAGGTCTTTCGATGCCTTTTACAGTTTTATTCATCAGTCGATAAATCCCTTCATGCGAATATAGTCTTTCATAAGGACTTCCATCTCATCATAGCTGATACGGGAAGCATTGATCATAAGGTCGTAGCTTTCCGGATTCATCCAGTCCTGACCCGTATAGTACTTATGGTACTTCTTTCGTTCGTTATTGATTCGTTTGATCCTCTTGATGGCTTCTTCTCTTTCAATCTTATTGTAGTCCATCGCCCTCTTGATACGGGTCTCTTCGTCTGCATAAACGAAGAAGTCTACGTGATCCTCCATTTTGGCCTCGGACAGTACGAAGTTACTGCAGCGGCCGGCGATGATGCAGGTCTCGTTTTTCGCAATCTCACGGATTACTTCAGCCTGGAATCTGAAAAGATTTTCCGGGGATACGATGTTTTCGTCAAGCTTCGGGCTTGAGATATCCGGAGTCAGGTGTGAAACGATCTTGTAGAGGATGTTGTTGCCTGCTTTTTCGTCTGCAAGACGGAAGTACTGCTCTCCTATGGCTGTGCGCTCCGATGTGAGTTTCAATATGTCATTATCATAAAAGTGTATGCCTAATTCTTCTGCGAGGCGCTTACCAACTACACGTCCGCCTGAGCCATACTGCCTGTCAATGGTGATGACAAAATGCTTTTTTATCATAATTGCCTCCTGAAAAGTTTTTTCTACATAAAGTATATATAATGGTACAGAAAATGCAAGGGATGCGCGGCGGCCCACGGGATTGAAAAGACATCGGGGACTAAATGTTCGTCCCAGAAGCACTGACGTGCGTCTGTGCCGTACATTTAGTCCCCGATGTCTTTTCAACCCGCAAGCCTAGCCGCACATCCCTTGCATTTTCTTCCGTTTTCTATATATTTACAGATAATGCAAAAAACCATTCAGGAGTTCTTTCAACCCGCAAGCCTAGCCGCACATCCCTTGCATTTTCTTCCGCTTTCTATATATTTACAGATAATGCAAAAAAACATTCAGGAGTTCTTTCAACCCGCAAGCCTAGCCGCACATCCCTTGCATTTTCTTCCGTTTTCTATATGTTTACATATAATATAAAAAACTATTCAGAAGTTCTTTCAACCTTTTTTAGTTCCCGTTGGGTATATGATCCTCTAGCCAGCAATTGTCTTTGGGATCGCAGAGGAAAATCCTGGATTGATCCTGCGGGGCTTTGGACTGGTGATATTTGAAGAGCATGGTTTTACCGTCCGTCATAGGACCGAGGATTTCAATCTTCCCTGTCCTATGAGACATGACGTAATGAAGGCTCTTGGACTGGCCATTCATTCGTTTCCTGGCTTCCTCAACCAGCCTGGAGCCCTCGCGGATAGGAATCTGGAATTCGTTAAGAACGCCCTTGGCCGGACGGCACTGGAATATGTAATAGGGAATGACTCGATAGCTGAGTAATCTGTTCTGCAGGGTGCTCAGCACCTCAGGGTCATCGTTGATTCCCCGAAGGAGAACCGTCTGGTTTCGAACTATACAACCTGCTGCATGAAGGGAATGAATGGCTTTTTTTGCTTCCGGAGTGAGTTCTTTAGGATGGTTAAAATGTGTGACTATGATGATTTGTTTTACGGCGCAGTATTTCCTGAGTATTTCCAAAAGCTCTGCGTCATCATAAATCCGCATGGGAAGTACAACAGGTGTACGGGTTCCGATACGGATGAAATCCAGTTGCTCAAGCTTGCTAAAGGTTTCGAGATAGCGTTCTATGACTTCGTTTGAGTTGATGAGTGCGTCTCCACCGGATAGCAGGATATTGTCGATTTCAGAATGTTTTTTGATATATGCAAGCATTGCAGGAATTTGAGAGGCGATCTCATCGGAAGTGTTGCCGACCATACGTTTACGGAAACAGTGGCGACAGTACATGGCACACTGGTTGGTGGTCAGAATCAGGGCTGTCTGTTGATATTTATGCTGTAAACCTGCGACAACAGTGTTGTCCGTCTCACCTGACTGATCTTCCAGGCCGCCATCGATAAATTCCGCCGCAGTGGGAATACACATTTTGCGGATGGGATCCTGATCGTCATTTTTGTCTATCAAGCTCAGGTAGTAGGGAGTGATACAGATAGGGTATTTCTCTTCGATATGTCTGATCTGATCAGCAATTTCGGGTGAAAGACTGAAGACTTTCTCTAACTGGTCGACAGATCGGATACATTGGGACATAAGGGAAGATAGTGTAGAATTACTCATATGCGCTCCTTTCTTTTTCTCAGGAAAGATGTTTTCAAAACCATTTTTGTTTAGTGAATATGGACATTGATAAAAAGAATTTCTTTATCGACTGTCACGATAGCTGCACTGTTTTAATAACTAACTATAAAGAAATTATATACCAAATAAAAGAAATTCACGATTCAAACGATAAAAAAAGAAGTGATTTTTTTCGCTATCAGATAAAATACAGCCGGGACATGATCATAAATACGTCCCGGCTGTATTGATTTATCAGCGATCGAGTTTGTGATCAAACTCCTTCTTTTGTTGATAGTAATATTCTGTCGTTATTGAGACCTTTTCCGGCGCGCTCCTCAAACTTATCAAGGAGGTTCTGGATGGTCATGTGGGAGCGCTCTTCGCCCTTGACGTCGAAGACGATGTTTCCGCTGTTCATCATGAGGGTTCGGTTGCCGAGCTCCAGAGCCTGGTTCATGTTGTGGGTTACCATGAGGCAGGTAATGTGGTTCTCTGCTACTATTTTTTTGGTAAGCTCCAGAACCTTGGCTGCGGTTGAAGGGTCCAGAGCCGCGGTGTGTTCGTCAAGAAGAAGAATTTTTGGAGTTACCATAGTAGCCATAAGAAGTGTCAGAGCCTGACGCTGTCCTCCGGAAAGAAGTCCTACCGGGTGATCCATGCGGTCTTCAAGTCCCATATCAAGAAGAGAAAGCTGCTGTCTGAACTTCTCTCTTTCGGCCTTTGATACATGGCTGAAAAGGCCGCGCTTATGCTCGTTGGCTCTAAGGTATGCAACGGAAAGGTTCTCTTCTATGGTCATGTGAGGTGCTGTACCCATGAGAGGATCCTGGAAAAGGCGTCCGATGTAGCGGCTTCTCACATGCTCCTGCTCGAAGGTGATGTCCTTTCCGTCAAGCTCTATGAAACCCGAATCGGTGTAAAAGGAGCCGGCGATGGCATTGAATAATGTAGACTTTCCGGCACCGTTTGAACCGATAATGGTTGCAAAATCCCCGTCCTCCAGAGTGAGGCATAGGTCTGTCAGAGCTCTTTTTTCATTTACTGTTCCGGTGTTAAACGTCTTAAAGATATGTTCGATCTTAAGCATCTGCCCTGCCTCCTCTCATGGCTTTTCTTTCCTGCATTGCAGTGAGCTGCTTATGTTTAAATGCAATAAGCTGTTTTGCCCGTGGAGGGGGGATTGCGATGGCAACGATAAGTGCGGATACCAGCTTAAATGCCTCGGTAGGAACATTGAGACGAAGGGCAATGGAAATGATGAAACGATACAGGCAGGAACCGATGACCATGCCGAGGATTCTGACTATCATCTTTCCTCTTCCGCAAAGGGTTTCACCGATGACAAGGGATGCAAGTGCTATGGTTACCATACCTGTGCCCAGGTTAATGTCACAGGTCTTGTTGTACTGGCCGATGAGGCAGCCTGCGAGACCGGTAAGGGAATTTGAGAAGCAAAGTCCCACTGTGATGGTAAATATCGGGTTGATGGAGGAAGCTCTCACCATGGCAGGGCTGTCGCCGGTTGCACGGATGGAAAGACCGAGAGTCGTTCCCAGGAACCATTTGATAAGTGCGCAGACAAGCACAACTATTACAGCCAGAAGGATAAGTGCAGACCAGTCCTTCCAGAAAGCAGAGTCACTGAATCCCTTGAAAAGAGAAAAAATGGTGTCTGTGCCGAAGATGGAGACATTGGAACTGAAACCCATGACGGCCAGATTCACCGTGTAGAGTCCGGTGTTCACGATGATTCCTGCAAGAATGCTTTCAACGCCGAATTTTGTCTGAAGCAGTGCCGTTACGTAGCCGGAACATATTCCCGCAAGCATTGCTGCAGGGATAGCCAGAAATGGGTGACCTGCTATGGTTATGACAGCGCCGACTGCGCAGCCCAGAGTATAGCAGCCATCGGTTGAAAGGTCACAGATGTTAAGGATCGAGTAACTGATGAACAGTGAAAGTGCAACAAGTGAATAGATAAGTCCCACTTCAAGTGCGGTGCGGACTATGCCTGCTGTTAAAAATCCGGTCAATGGAATTTCCTCCTGAAAATTTCGACCACCGGGGTTGTCCACCGGGGAAAGTTCTCGCCTACGAGAGCTTTCCCCGGTAGACAGGTAAAAACCGTCCCGGTGGATAAGTGTTACAAAACAAAGTGCTTCCCGGTCGGTTTCCCCGGGAAGCTTGAGAGTGTATTGCTGTTATGATTATATATTAATATGATTACTTTGAGAATTCCTTCTCTGTCTTTGTTTCAACGATCTGTGTGCAAAGCGGTTCGATGGCTTTCTTTACATCATCAAGGTTGAGACCGAGAACCTCGCAGGTATCTGTGTTGATGGTTGCGATACCGTTATCGAAGGTCTGAACTGAAGTTGTTGCAACATCACTGCCGTTTACAAGAATATCGGCAACCATATCAGCTGTAGCAACTCCGAGGTATGAGTAGTCAACTCCGTAGCCCATGAAAGCACCGTTAAGAGCGAAGCTGTCGGCACCTGCGTAGTGAGCGATCTTTGCATCCCGGAACTTCTCGTAGATACCAAGCTCAGCCTGCTGGATGGTATTGTCGGTCGGTGTGAATACCGCATCAACGCCTTCAGCTACAAGAGCATCTGCCGCTGCCTGAATTTCGTCAGTCTTTGTTCCTGTTTTTTCAATGTACTTGATGCCCTTATCGTCAAGATACTTCTTGGCATCCTCTATAGGCTGCTTTGAAGCATCCTCTGAATTTGAGTAAAGAAGACCTACATAATCTGTTTCCGGGTTAACTGCAAACATGAGATCCATGATGGCATTTGTATTAAGTGCATCTGAGGTTCCAGTAATGTTTGCGCCCGGAGTTTCCATGGAGCTTACAAGCTTTGCTGTTACAGGATCTGAAACTGCTGAGAATACAACCGGAATCCCCTTATCTTCCACCGCTGCCTGAACAACCTGTGCTGCCGGAGTTGCTATAGGGATGATAACGTCAACTTCATCGGAGATAAGCTCACTTGCGATCTGATTGAGAACAGTTGCATCACCCTGTCCGTTGAAGGTGTAGTCCTGATAATTGAAGGTTACACTCATATCTCCGGAAAGCTTGTCAAGCTCAGAGGCAACATTGTCCTTGATCTGATTAAGTGACGGATGATCCATGAAAAGGACGATACCTACTTTATAATCTTTCTTATCTGTTGAAGCTGTATCAGTATTTTCTTTTGAAGACTCAGAAGCTGCTGCTTCGGTAGCTGCTTCTGAAGCCGGGGTTCCTGTTGTAGCCTCAGGTGCTGAATTTGAACTGCAGCCCATAAGAGATGCTGCCATAAGAACTGCCATAGATGCTGCGATTAACTGTTTTTTCATTTGATTTTTCCTCCATAATGTAAAAAGATGTTTACTGGAGCGCCATTGTGATACAGATTTATCGTCCTCCCCCGGGTTCAGGCATCGTACTTGGATTGAAAGCCTGCCGACCTTGGACTAAAAAGAAAAGCCCCATGTCAGGATCACTCCCGACATGAGGCGAATTTATAAATCCGTGGTACCACTCATATTACCTTTATAAAAAGGTCACTCTTCACATACCAGCATATGTGCTGCCTGATAACGGTGCAGAACCCGTTGCCGCATACTTGACTTCATATATTCAAGTCTTTCTGAGCACCCTCCAGAGTCCATTCACTTATCCGCCCGTACCGCAATCCCACCACCTGCGGCTCTCTGTGACGATAAAGATAAACTACTTCTCTCTGTCATCGGTTTGTTGTATTAATTTACACGTACTTTAACACGTTGAACTTTTGATGTCAAACATTTTTTTTGATTACTAACTCCGTCCCCAAGGCCCATCAAGGAATATAGGTCAAGATGAAACAGGTTCTCCCATGACTCATAAGCAGTTTTTTTGAATATAGGTCAAGATGAAACAGGTTCTCCCATGACTCATAAGCAGTTTTTTTGAATATAGGTCATGGCGAAACAGGTTCTCCCATGACTCATAAGCAGTTTTTTTGAATATAGGTCATGGCGAAACAGGTTCTCCCATGACTCATAACCAGTTTTTTTGAATATAAGTCATGGTGAATCATGTTCATCCATGACCTATATTTCTTTTTTTGAGATATAGGTCATAGTAAAAAAGCTCTTCCTTGACCCTATATTTAGAAATTGAGTTTTGAAGTCAATCGATTATTACTATTGAATTGATTCAAAAACGCTAATTCTAATATGTGGTCAATCCTAACACACTGATTATTATGGAGCGTTGAGACTTTAAGTCAATTTCTGTGCCATTTCATCACTTAACGGTAACACAGTCACCTATTCATCTCACTGTGGAATCCAGTGGAGTAATGGTCCTCAATAACAGCATTGATCTCCTTCAGATTGCTCTGAGGAAGGTCGCCGGGTATGGTGTTCTTCATTGCGGAGGTAGCATTACCGTACTTCACTGCTTCTCTCACGTCTCCGCCGGAACTGATGAGACCGTACAGGGCGCCTGAAATGTAGGAATCTCCGGAACCGATACGGTCTACAACGTCGATGTTCTCGTATGGCGGCTCCTCGAAGTAAGCATCCTTTTCAGCATCATAAGCCAGTGAACCGAAGGAATGAGACTTCGGACTGTGCACAGTTCTCTGTGTGGCAAAAACAGCCTTTATAGGATAATCCTTTGTAAAGCTCTTGATCATTTCGCGGCAGCTGCCATCTTTAAGGAAGGTAAGCTTTGCGGTGGACTCAGAGCAGAAGAAAATGTCTACATAAGGTAGGATTTCAAGAATAGTCTCTCTTGCCTCGTCTCCTGACCAGAGGTTTCCGCGGAAGTTCACATCAAAGGAAATAAGGGCTCCGTTTTCCTTGAATTTTTTTATGGCCTCAATGGTTGTCTTTCTGATCTCCGGTGAAAGCGCAAGGGTGATTCCGGAAGTGTGGAAACACTTGGTTTTTTCATAAACTTCCTGAGGAATTTCTTCAGGAGATAATGAGAAAAAGCTGGAATTACGTCTGTCGTAGATTACCTGCGGTTTTCTCGGATATGCGCCGTACTCGTAAAAGTAAACAGCTACTCTCGCTTCCGGTGAATCATCATATATAAAGAAATCATCGGAAACACCGTAGCTTCGGATGGTTCCCTTCATATACTGACCGAGGTCGTGTGAAGGAAGCTTTGAAATGATACCTGTGTGGAGTCCCAGAAGGGATGCTCCGACGGCAACATTAAGCTCTGCTCCGCCTACATTTTTTTCAAAGACATCGCTTCTTGCGATACGCTCATTTCCCGGAGGAGAAAGTCTCAGCATAAGCTGTCCCATGGTAACAAGGTCAAAAGAACGGTTTGGAAAATTCATGATAGGCTCCTTTATTGATATTTAAAATACATGTCTCAAATTTTTCATAATGCATTGATTTTATATCAAGATATGGTTATAATCAAGAAGAAATGTAAGCGTTTACAGCGAGGACTTTGCATCAGCAAACGTCCGAGCGATATGGCAAGAGCTTTTGCTCTTGTCCCGAAGGGATCAGGTGAGGCTATCAACGCCGAACCTGACCAGCGGGTATGGTCAATTTTACCAATTCAAAAAGGAAATTTTTATGAATATTTACGACATATCAAAAGCAGCAGGCGTGTCCATAGCCTCTGTGTCCCGTGTCATAAACGGGGCGGATAATGTTTCAGAAAAAACACGAAAGAAAGTCATGGATGTTATAGATGAATACGGATACACTCCCAATGCCTACGCAAGAGGTTTGGGACGAGGTTCCATGAAAACCATCGGTATCATGTGTTCTGACTCTTCCGATATATATCTTGCCAATGCCATCTACTATCTCGAAACCGATCTCAGGAAAAACGGTTATAACAGTATCCTGTGCTGCACCGGCTACGACCTTGAGAATAAGAAGGCAAGCTTTGAACTTCTGAAATCACGTCAGGTAGATGCGGTTATTCTTGCCGGTTCAAAATATGTTGAGAAAAATCCTGAGGACCATCAGTACATAATCGATGGTGCAAAGGAACATCCGGTCATGATGCTTAACGGCTTTATCGATGCGGATAATGTTTACTCCGTGGCCAGTGATGACAAGGGCGGAACAAAGGATGCTTTTATCAGGCTTCACGAATCAGGCGCAAGAAAAACCATCTATGTTTATTCCAGTGACAGTTATTCAGGATCAAAGAAAATAGATGGTATCAAAGAAGGCGCAAAGGAATGCGGTATTCCTGCGGATTCCGTGCGTATCGTCAAGGGTGAAAAGAGTTATAAGGGTATAGAGGAGCTTTTAACAAGGGAATATGAAAAGGAACCCTTCGATTCCGTCATCTCCTCGTCCGACACTACCGGTGTAGGTGCTCTTAAGTTTGCTATTCATAAAGGCCTCAGGATCCCGGAGGACATTCAGATCATAAGCTTCAATAATTCAAAGCTTGCCAATGCGGTGAACCCGGAGCTTACCAGTGTGGACGCAAGACTGGAGGAATCCTGCTCGAAAGTCTGCAAGCTCATCATGAAGCTGCTTAATCCCCCTCTTGATGAGGAGGGCAATCCGGAACCGGTTTCCATACCTAAGAAAACAAAGGTAAAGACAAAACTGGTTATCAGAGAAACAACAAGATTTTAACATTGGAAACCGATGTTTAAATAAATGATAAATAAAGACAATGCTTATGGAGGTAAGTTAAAATGAAACCATTTATGGATAAGGATTTCCTGCTCTCAACAGATGTAGCAAAGCAGCTTTATCACGATTATGCTGAGAATGCACCTATTCTCGACTATCACTGTCACATCAATCCTCAGGAGATTGCTGAGAATCGTCAGTTTGATAACATTTTCCAGGTATGGCTTGGAGGCGATCACTACAAGTGGAGACAGATGAGAACAAACGGCGTTCCTGAAGAGTATATCACAGGCGACAAGTCTGATCGTGAGAAGTTCCAGAAGTGGGCAGAGACCATGCCTAAGCTTATCGGAAATCCTCTTTACCACTGGTCTCACCTTGAGCTTCGTAAGTATTTCGGATATGAGGGTTACCTTAACGGAGATACAGCCGAGGAGGTTTGGAATCTTTGCAATGAGAAGCTTCACCAGAAGTCAATGTCTGTAAGAAATATCATCAAGGCTTCCAATGTTACTCTTATCTGTACAACAGATGACCCTATCGACACACTTGAGTGGCATCAGAAAATTAAGGATGATCCTACATTTGACGTACAGGTGCTTCCTGCATGGAGACCTGACAAGGTTACCAATATCGAGAAGCCTGAGTTCCCTTCATATATGAAGAAGCTTTCTGAGAGATCAGGTATCGAGGTTAAGGATTTCGCATCACTTAAGGAGGCTCTCAAGAACCGTCTTGATTTCTTCCAGTCAATGGGATGCATCGTAACAGACCATGCTCTTCGTTATGTTATGTACGCTCCTGCAACTGATGCAGAGATTGATGAGATTCTTAAGAAGGGTCTTAAGGGCGAGGCATTAACACAGGAGGAATGTGCAAAGTACAGAACAGCTGAGATGCAGTTCCTTGCAAAGGAGTACAACAAGAGAGATCTCGTATTCCAGATCCACTTCGGCTGTGTACGTGATAACAATGCTGACATGTACAATAAGCTTGGCGCTGATACAGGTTTTGATGCTGTTGACAACTACGCTCCTGCTGATCAGCTTGCTGCATTCTTCAATGCACTTTCAGCAACAGATGAGATTCCAAAGACCATCCTTTACTCACTGAATCCTTGTGATAACACAACCATTAACACAATCTGCGGATGTTTCTGCAAGGCTCCGACACAGAACCGTATCACTCAGGGTGCTGCATGGTGGTTCAATGATCACAAGCAGGGTATGACAGATCAGCTTATCAACTACGCTAATCTCTCAACACTTGGAAACTTCAACGGAATGCTTACAGACTCACGTTCATTCCTCTCCTACACACGTCACGACTACTTCCGTCGTATCCTTTGCAACCTTGTAGGAAGCTGGGTAGAGAACGGCGAGTATCCTTATGACAAGAAGGCTCTGGAAGAAATCATCAAGGGCATTTCTTATAATAATGCTGCAAGATATTTCGGATTTGATCTTGAGCAGTGCTGATAAAACAATAATTCTACATTCTTATATAACCCAAAAACGAGCCGGTGCTTATGCACCGGCTCATTTTACATCATATCAATTATTTTACCTGATTCCACCATACAGGATACTGGATGCCTGTATAGCCGGCCTGCTCAAGAAGTTTTACCATCTCGATATATTCAGCATCAGACATAATCTGATAAATATTACATGTAGGACAATTCCAGCTCTTATCACCGTACTCACCGCCGGGATTAGCAACTTCCATTGGCTTTCCACACATAGGACAGGTTGCTTCATTAGCTCCGCCTACACCGCCGGTCACTTTGGCCATTTCTTCATCAGAAATTGCGGTATTCTTTGCCTTGATCTTCTCTACTTCTCCGCGATGCTTCTTGATAAACTCGGTAAACTTGTTGTCTTCCATAAAGTTCTCCTTTCATGATTTGTACGCCTTTAGGAATCAGCAGTTATATATAAAAACTAAACTATGTTTTTCATTGCCTTCCTGTCTTTTAATTGTTGAATCGAGTATAACATTGCATTTATTTAAGTACAATATTTTATGTCTATTTGGTCTGTTTTAATGTCTATTCGGTCAAGGTTCTGACATTTCCACTATGTTTTTGATCGTAAGCCTGATTTCAATCACGGTGATACCTTTACTGTGCTTATGAGTACTCCATCGTAGTAAATACTTGCCTCTTCTTCAGGTGCAAGATCCTTTGTGTCCACAAGGGTGAATGAGTGGGATGTCTGAGTATCGCTCTTTACGGTTACAAGACCATCATCATCCATGAGGCAAGGATATACCAGTTGACCGCTCTTGGTCTCGATCATGAACTTTGTAGGATCAAAATCCTTTGGCTCACCGGTTTCATTGTAAAGGTAAAGACAGAACCAATACATTCTTTCTCCGGTAGCACCATCTCCATACTTGATCTTTACTTCGCGGCACTGAACCTCATCTTTTGTAATGAAGTGACCGTCCTCTAAAGAATTTACATCGTCAGAGGAATCCTTCTTATCCAGAGTGAGTTTTGTGTTGGCAACCTTCTCAGCTATCATAGCCTGAACCATCTTCTGATACTCTTCCGACATAAGGAAGGAGTAGTCAGGAGTGTCACCCTGAGCCTGGGCTTCTTCAGAAGCTTCCGTAGGTGTTGTGGTGATACTGTTTATGATGGCCTTAGTAAGCTCCTCAGCTTCATCGCCGTCCTGCCAGAAGGACAGCTCTCCGAAATCATTACCGGAAACGAAAATGTAGTTTGCTACTATATATTCTTTTTCACCTTCGTACTTCTCTTTTGAGAAATATAGTCCGAGCTCGGTATCATTTATGGTAACTTCTGTAATGCCGTCAGCATTATACTGTTTGGCTTCAGTTTCGGTATAAGCGTAAAGGTCTCTTCCTTCGTTTGGAAATTGATACACATCGAAATCCATCAGGAATTCGTCGCTCTTATAGTATGCGATCATATCATCCTTGCGTTCATTATCCTTTACATCTCCCTGATAGTAGCTCTTCGGGACTTTGATGAAATATCCGGTGGTTCCGACCTCCATGTATTGGGCGTCTTTGAATATTTCCTGAAAAATAACAGAGCTGACGTTTTCTTCTTTAGCTTCGGAAGTTTCTTCCTTGACAGCTTCTGTTGTTTCGGCTAATGTCTCTGCCTTTGTTGCTTCAGTTGTCACCTGAGCTGTGGTTTCCACAACTGTCTCTGCAGACTTTGATTCAGCAGTGGTTTTCTGAACTTCACCACATCCGGAAAGAAGTGCTGCTGAGCAGGCCGCTATCATAAGTGAATATAAAGCTTTTTTGTTCATGTTGTTCCTCCTCATCTATTGCTGATCTTTCTTTTTGAAGAACTCCATAAGCGCCAGACCTACAGCTCCTCCTATTGCAATCACCATTGCCAGGGAAATCATAAATGATATGATTCCAAATACTATAAGGCCAACTCCGCCCCATCTTAATATTTTGAGGAAGGTTCCGTCTGAGCTTGAAATATCTTCAGAGTAAAGCTCCATGGGATCGTTGGGATCCACGTAGATTGTATATTGGCTTCCTACCTTAAAAGTGTCCTTAAAGCTACTGCTGTAGGTACTTGCATTAGATGAATATGTCTTACCGTTATAATCATATTCAAATATAGGTGTTACTGATGATGAATTAGAACTACTCTTATCGGAACTTTCAGATCTGGCAAAACCGGTTACGGTTGCCTGTACCTGTGCTGTGCAGCGTTCCTTTAAAGCGGCATTCTGTTTTGCAATAAAGGATGATGCAAAGATAAATACTATTCCAAGTATCACCATGATTATGGATCCAAACAGACCTCCCAAGGGGCCGCTGCTCCTGCGGTTTGTGGTTGTAGTAACTCTCATGACAATTCCTCCTTGCTATATAGAGCAGTTAAATAATAATTTCGTTTTTGGACACTTGATATAAAATTTTTCTGTGTTTTGATAAAACGAAAATATCATTTATTTTCAAAATAAACAATATATTCTGTCTATTCGGTATATTATTCTGTCTATTCGGTCGTGGATTTGAAATTCACTGCATGTTTATAGGAATATTTAGTTTAACAGCGTCCAGCTGCCCGTTGATTTTTGCTATCTCCCTCTTCCATAGATAGTATTCTGTAAGCCATATGGCAAGATATACTATTGAAAAAGCTAAAATCACAAAGAACAGAATCCCATGTGGGAACCATCCCAGTATTTCGCTTGTTATCATCATGGAGATAAGTGTTACTATATAGTGTGTGAGCGTGGCTCTTCCGAGGCTCCAGGATTCAAAGTCATATACGATGGCTCCTCCGTTTGCTATAGCACCATATATACCTGAACCAAAGAGCTGCATCAGAAGAAATCTTTTGTTAAGCGGTTCGGTTTCACTGGTAAAGATCACATAGGTGATGGCACCGATTGAAATTCCGAGAGAGAAACCAACCAGAGCCCGTATGATAAACTTTGTTTTGATGTTCATGACTGACCTCCTCCTCATCTATAAATGCATGTTTTCCGCCGTTTATCTCTGACACACAGATGCAGATCTATCCGGCTCATCTATAAATGCTGATTTAAATGACTGCCTTTGAAAGAGCAGCTTTGATTTCCTTTACTCTTCTTCTTGAAACGTAGGTTTTTTCTCCGTTTTCAAGTTCTACCTCTATAGTTCCGGTGGAAGAAAAATCAAAATTCTTAACCCTTTTTATATTCAGAATCTCTGACTGTGAAATACGTATAAAGCTTTCCGAATCCAGCATTTCTTCGAGGTCTCGGAGATTCTTTCGGACTTCATATAGTCTTTCCGAGGTCTGGATCAGGATCTTTCTGTTTACTATGTAGATTCTGAATATTTTCCTCTGTGGCAGCATAACAACGCTACCCTTGAAATATGCCTGAATCATAGGTTTCTGATTATTGGCATAGCTCTGGATAGCGTTTATTACGCCTTCGACATCTTCGTTATTTTCCCTGTTTTTTATTATTACAGTCAGTTTCTCAAATGCCTCATCTATAATGAGCTTAATATCTGGTAAGTCGGACATTTTTCAAATCCTTCAATTGGTGTCGTTTTTATCACTGGTGCTGCTTTCATCTTTATAAAACATTGAAACTATCGTCATGGCTATTCCGCCTGCAAAAACTGCAAGCCAGGCATGCTGGTAGGATCCGGCAATGGTTCCCCATGCAATCATGACAAAAACTGATATCATGGCTATAGCTGCAATGATTTTTGATTTTTTCTTGTCTTTCATTTTTTTACCTCATCAATAAACGTAGGTATTTCACGGGTTATCTCTGAAAAACAGAGTCTTATCCACAAGGATTTCGTAGGATGTCGGTTTAATCAGTGTTTTCCCGGAACCTGCAGTATCCAGCCGCCTGTGACAGCATAAAGACCTACTTTTAAGTTTGCGGGTAGTATATCGTCCGTCTGACTGTTGGCAACCAGTTCTGCACCGTCACTGAAGCGTACCTGATAAAGCCTGCCTCCCAGGTGCATTACGATGGTCCCCATGGCATCATATTCAGGGTCTTTTTGTCGGTCTATAGAAAGTCCTCCATTGGCACCCATCAGCATTTCATCCGAAAGCTGTATGTTCTTTTCATTGTTCATGGTATTTCCTTCTATCAGATAAATTCAGCAATTTCCCACTTGCCCATACCTACAAGAGCGATCATTACTCTGGTTCCGGGTTTGAGCAGTGGTCCTACTCTATCGTATGAAGCAATAGCTTCAGGACCTTGATCACGCTTTACTCTATATGTATTCCGTGACTCATCATAAGAACCTATTACCGTTCCGGGTTCTTTACGTACCCTGCTCTCTCCTTCGCCACCTGTTACGTTTTCCATCAACTCATCATTGAGTTCCATATTATTTTCTGACATTCTGATTTCCTCCTCATCTATAAACGCATGTTTTTTGCCGTTTATCTCTGACATACAGATGCAGATCTAATTGGCTATTAGAATTTTGCCGGCTGTTCTATAGAATCATTCGAAGATTCCGTTTCTTGATGATTTGACTTTACCATGCATAGATCGGCCTTACAATAATTCATGTCTGTTCGGTCGTTTTTTATGTCTATTCGGTTTTTGCAGGGGCTAAGGTTCGATAATATCTTCCGGCTGTAATTCCTTACTTATCCAGTCTCTGACGGGATACCAGATCCGCGAAATAACCATTCTGTGCTATAAGTTCATCATAGGTTCCGTCTTCAACGATATGGCCTCCGTCGAATACCAGAATTCTGTCGCATTGTTTTATGGTTGAGAGTCTGTGGGCAATGACGATCCTGGTGCAATTCATCCGGTCGAGAGCATTGGATACCTTTTTCTGGGTAATGTTGTCGAGAGCTGAGGTTGCCTCGTCAAAAATAAGTATCTTCGGCTTCGGTGCCACGGCTCTCGCTATCATAAGTCTCTGCCGCTGCCCTCCCGAAATGCCTCCGCTGCCTTCTGAAATAAGTGTGTTCATACCCATAGGCATACGGCGTATGTCTTCGTCGATGCCTGCGATCTTTGCTGCTTCCCAGGCCTCATTAAGAGTAAGCTGAGGAGCCGAAATCACGATATTGGAGTATATATCGCCGGAAAACAGCTTTCCGTTCTGAGTAACAACCCCTATATGCTTTCTGAGGGACTTAAGATCCACAGTAGATAGATCCTTTCCGTCATAGAATATGTTTCCTTTTGTTGGTGTTTCAAAACCTATGAGAAGTCTCACCAGTGTGGATTTTCCGCATCCGGTCTTTCCCACGATGGCAACATACTGTCCCGGGTTTATCTTCAGGGAAAGGTTGTCAATGATTATCGGTGAGTTTTCAGTGTACTTGAAGCTGAGGTTTACGATTTCTATCATTCCGGATAGTCTTGACAGGTTTTCCTTATTTCCGGAAATCTCAGGTTCCGCCTTAAGTATCGGCTCAGCCATCTCCAGGGTAGGCTTAATGTTTGCGGCCGTTATTGCTACGCTGAAAAGTGCCATAAAGGCTCCGAAGACCATTGCGTAAGCTGTATTAAAAGCGTAGTACTCAGCAGGGGACACATGGTTCACTATAGCCTGATTGTAAATAACAATAGTACCGACAAGGGTTATAGCAATACTTATAACTCCGTTTAGCTTTATGAACAAAGGAGGATTATACAGAAGCTCGGCATTTTTTGAATAAAGGTCTCCCCATCTTGCAAAAACACGCTTCTCCGCGCCGGTAAGCTTAACCTTCTGGATTCCCGAAACTACCGCATAGCTCATACCATTTTCCTGAGAACTAAGCAGCATCTGTTTTTTGGTTATCCGCATCTGTACCAGAGATGATATAACTGAAAAACCCACTGTGATGATAATGATGGAAAGAGCCGGTATCACAAGTCCCGGTGCAAAGGCAAAAATCTCAAATATGTAGACCAAGGAGAATACCGAAGTTAAGCCCGTGTTCAGCACCACAGAAACCAGCGTGGAACATAATGAGTTAACATGATTTGCTCTTGCTGCAAGATCGCCGGAACTAAACTTCTTAAAGAAGTCTGCCGGTAATGACAACACTCTCATCATGGTAGCTGCTTCAACACAGATACTCATTTTGGTATCTATCCTTGTGGAAATGAGATTTCTTGCCGCACTGAAAATAAGGGTACTCCAGGACACACATAAAAGAAACATTGCAGTTGTCACAAGAAGTGATATCTTTCCGTTGTCTATTACGTTACGGAACAGAAAGAGGTTGATCCTGGGAGTAAGAAGCCCCACAAGAGTCAATGCAAGTGTGGTCAGGAATACCATCACATAATCTGAAATATCGATGACACCAAGGATATATTTTGAAAGCTCCAGTAAGGAAAGCTTTTTAAGCGGGAAGGGTTTATAAAAGGCGTAAGCCCTTTGGGAAAACATAGCTTCGGTTTTCTTTGTGACAATCCGGTATTTATCAGAGGTATCATCATAATATTTATAGCTGCTGAGGCCATAAGGGATAAGTACGACAGGGTAATTATCCTTCTTCTTAAATCCCAGCATCAGCCCGTAGGCATCCTTGCTCCACCCGGGGGTAAGATTCACCGCCCTGTGCATAACCCCATGAGGATGCAGAGCATAATCAAGCTTATCCTCTATGGAAAACAGATTTTCGGGCAGCTCTTTCTTAGGGATATGAAGGTGCTGAAGGATATCGTTTATCGCACTGTCTTCTACGTCGGATTCCTCCTCCGTGGATGCTCTGTACTTTATACCTGTAACAGCTCCTGCGATGTTTCGGAAGGCGCGATCAAAAGCCTGAGCATCTTTTTGTTTTCTCTGTTTTATCTGATCATCAAACCAACCCATATATCTTACTCGCTTTGTACTAATTCTCTGTAATAGTCGCTGTTTTGGAAAAGCTCATCGTGGGTTCCTCTGTCCACTACTTCTCCGTTTTTGAGGACGATTATTTCGTCACAATCTCTTATGGTGGACAGCCTGTGTGCTATAACTATGGAGGTAATGCCTCTGTCCTTTATGGCCTTCACAACATCA
>Ga0256404_1001518_pt1 | contig 55532 bp, 42 predicted proteins | sample RumenRJG_01DNA_FD_185990 | JGI IMG/M metagenome (GOLD analysis project Ga0256404, IMG submission 185990) | Bovine rumen microbial communities from Lethbridge, Alberta, Canada - RJG_01 | ecosystem: Host-associated > Mammals > Digestive system > Stomach > Rumen | place: Canada: Alberta | collected... | reverse complement strand
GCCGGATCGGCGCCAACAGGAACGGCTATTGGGAAATTGTGGATGATTGAGCGTCGACACTTTTGATGAATACCTGCCGAAGGTCCTCCAAAAGGTTCGAGAATTTAAGCGTTTGTTCTTTTTGCATTCGGCATGCCTAATCCTATAAATAAATGTCATCCATGCCTAATGCACGAACAAGGCGAACGAAAGCCGGGTATAGCTCTTCTGGAATTCCGTCGTCTGTATGAATTCCTTCAATGTGGCGACCTTCGCGAGTTTTCAGGAGTTCGGCCGGATAAGACTCTTCCGGAGTATGCTCCGTATTGTTCTCAACTGCATTATACCTTTCATCGTTTCTGGGGTCATATGCCAGACCATTATCTTGATAGAACCCCTGGCCAATTCTTTGTTCAACGATTTCCAAAATAGGCAGACCTTCTTCAACCTCACAGTCACGAACAGACTCAGGCTCCATTCTCCAGTAAATCATCTGAGCTGTGGCAATATCTGTATCAGGTTGCGATACAACCCACTCAAGGATGGCCTCAGGATTATCGAAATTCCAACTGGCAAGAACTTCGTGTCGACGAACGGCGGGGACTCGTTTGAAATAGTCGATAAACAACTCCGTCAACAGACTATCAAACTTCTCCCCAGATCTATCATTGTCGTCCGGAGACAGATCTCGATAATCAGGATAATGAGCATATAAGTCCTTCAGACTCTTCGGCCCCTGATTAGATTTGAGCCTTTCGATAAGTTTCTTAATCATACCAATGAAATCGTAACAACGGATTATTCCGAGCAAAGATACTCATTTCCAACGATACCATCAAGTCTTCCCCTGGTTCGACAAGGCCCAAAAGCATCAATTCAGGCCAAAACACAAAGAACCTTATTATCAATGCAATACAGGAATACACCACAAACGAGATGACTAAATAGGACAAGTCGCAAGATTTGTCCTGATTTCGTATCTACACTATCATAGATGCCTCAATTTGAGTTCGAAATCTATTGTGAAGACTTGGTTCATAATGATTGGTAGTTCCCCCAAAAAATACTAATTTTGTGATAGTATTGATATGATGCTTTATGGATGAGATGTCTAAATATCAACTTGTTAAAAAGGCCATAGATGAACTTGATGTTTATGGGTTATTGGAAGGTGGCGCCCCTGACGATGAGTTTGATTCCGAGTCAAAGGAGATATCTGACCGTATTTCAGAAAGCGATTCCATCATACAAATAGCGGAAGTTATAACTGATGTCTTCAATAAGGCTTTCGACTTACACCATAAACCATCCGTCTATTATTCTATGGCTGAGGAGATAAGACATCTTCTTACAGGAGAGAGTTTGGATGACATAAACAGCATTGGAACGAGAGAGAATGGCTCATGGATCGCTATTGGCTACGATATTCGGTATCGGTATGGATATGAGATAATGCTTCTTCTACTTGATAAGTTTATCACGGAATATGATATCAAGGTCGAAATAATCACAAAGTCTCCGATAGCAGGAGCGAACCATATCGCCGTATGGAGAAAGTGTCTTTTTAATAAACCGAAACCTTTGTCGGAAATAGAAGCATTGAAAGAGGAGTGCGGTGAGGTTTCTGTCGGCGGCAAGTCTAAACGATTATCTGACATCCAACTGTATGTTACTCTGACAAATCAGACAAGTATTATTGTCTTTCAAGTCCCCAAGGACCAATATTCAGAAGAAATCAAAGATAAGATAGATGCCGCGGCATACTTCATTCAGATTGCACTTGTTTCTGTTTGAGAAAGGCCTCAAACCCTATTGCTGCCTTAAACCCTTCTATAAATCCGTTCGAAATTTCTAACACCTGTTCTACTAAAGCCGGAAAGTCGAAAGATTTTCCGGCTTTTTTAGGGCATTCGCCATAATAGCGTGTTAGTATAGATAGTTGTTAGTATGTTGCTAAGCTCAGTGGACAGGCAACCCTAGGTCCAGTGGACAGTTACTTTTCCGACTTTAGAGCGTCTTGGAGTTTGGATAGTATCTTTTGCGAATCCGTGTGGGGGAAATGCCCACCATAGAATAGTAACCATACTAGAGATGCTTTCCAACCAATTGTTGAAAATAATATAAAAGTGGGGCCTGATATTCCAAATCCGCAGATCTGACTATTGGGTTGAGAAATATCGATAGCCCAACTTTAGATGATGGCTATTTATCCACATGGAAGAAGGGGAAATAAGGAAAAATGTTGTATCTTTGATATATGAGATAAAAAATCTCTAACAGTACTTTCTTATAAGCCTAATTAATTGTTGAGATGCAACCTGATCTAGAAAAACAGGAGTTCATCCGAAGTGGGAATGAAATACTCAGCCCGTGTCATTCCAAGTTTACGGAGTTTCTCAATTGCCTTGAATCAAAACTAGGTGAAGTTGTTGACTATGAGGATGGTGAGATATCACTAAAGCTTGCTTAGTTTTCTGTACTGAAAGCTATTGCTAAGGATCGTCTGGAAGAGGATGAACAAGTGCGTGGTTTCCTTCATTTCTTTGATGAAAAAGAATTTGAATTAAGAGATTTATTATTGAACTATGACGGAGACGGAAGATATTTGTCTCTTAATCATATGGATGAAGACACCAATACTGACGTTCAGATAGACTCAAACTATAGCACACAGCTTTTTGTACAATATCGATATGCGGATTTGCAATGGCTTATAAGAGCGTTTAATGGGATTATCCTACCGAGTAGGTTTTCTCATAAACCATATAATAAGAAACTTTACATGATTATGGACATCGATCATGTTTGTTCTATTTTTAAGTCCCACAAGTTAAAGTTTACAATGGTGGATTCATGGGATGATCCGTATGAGAATGTCTTTCTTAGATATATCCTCCCCAAGGTAAAAGGCACACATTTATTCGGGACTGCATCTAAAAGAGTTTATGGTGAATGTTGGTCCACCAAGGAAAAGAGTGATGCAATGTGGAGAATTTATTCAAAAGATCAAGATAGAGCTGGCAGACAGTTTCACGGTGTCCAGTTATGTACTACAGTTGACAAACTCATCTCTCTCATATCTCAAACGTCTCACCCTCTTTCTTCTTTTGGCCACATCATGTATGATGACGAAGCCAACACTCTTTTTATAAATCTCAAAAATAAGTATAATCGTTTGTTGACACGGCCATATCCGCCTATTAGTGCTTTGGCTATGGAGTCATTATACTATAAGCGTAATTGTTTTGATCACGAGAGAGAATATCGAGTGACAGTCTGGATTGATGATGCAAAAAGGCCATCTTTAAAGAGTTCAGGGATAATCGAAGACTGTGGGGCCATTACTGATAAGTTTTTGAATGTTCCTCTTAATACTCCTAACGATTTCTTTGAGAGTATAGTGCTTGATCCTAGATTGGTGGATAAACCATCTTTAGAAGCCACATTTAAGAACGATTTACTTGTTGCGGGCGTTAATTCTTCCCTTATTTCGAGGTCTAATATGTACGAGCCCCCGATTGTTTAGTTTTGATTCAAAAAAAGGTCTGATGATGTCTGTTAGGGCGCAGAAACAGTCATGTCCTCTTGTGGGCGGGGGGATTCAAAACCGGGTACCCTATTATTTATTCGCGTGACTCTGTAATAATTGCAACCAGGAGTTATTTGAAACATGAATAAAGATGCTGGGATAAAAACTGTCTGTGCCTATAAAACAGTGTCCATTTAAGATTGGTGCTTATGCCCGCATATTGGCTATCGGAAGTACGATCCTCTCAGCCCTGATAACGAAAATAGTCCCTGTGGTGATTGTTTCCACAAGGACTTGGATAGGTCAATAATAAGGTGTATGATTAGTTATATGTTGATAAACAGAATGTGACTAATAATCTGATTTAAGTATGGATGCTTTTAGACTACTAAACGTAAAATGGCCGGATGGTGCGAAAACAGCCTCTGGCAAAGAGTATGGAGATAAACTCATTCCTCGCCCTAATGGAGCAAGAGTATTAGAAGAACCGAAATTAGAACTGATACCGCGAAGCAACCCATAAACGAGAATGAGAGTTTTTTGTACCTTTGTCTTATGATCAAAAGAAAGACCACAGAAGAATTCATCAGCGAGGCACGTAAGGTTCATGGGAATAAATATGATTATTCCAAGGCTCGTTATGAGATGATGTCTGCAAAGGTCTGTATTATTTGTCCAAAGCACGGAGACTTCTGGCAAACACCAAGTAACCATCTTCGTGGGACGGGATGTCCAGAATGCTTTCAAGAGCACTTAAAAACCAATCACCATAGAAAGAAAACTCAAGAACAGTTTCTATTAGAGGCAAAAGCTATTCATGGGGATAAGTATGATTATTCTAAAGTAGAGTATCAGGGGGCTAATAAGAGAGTTTGTATTATATGCCCTGAGCACGGTGAGTTTTGGCAAATAGCAAGTGGTCATTTACGTGGGGCTGGTTGCCCTTATTGTGTGCATGAACGACAGCGTTTAGGTACTAGTTCTTTTATAGCAAAGGCCAAAGAGTTATATGGTGATAAGTATGATTATTCCAAGGTCGAGTATAAAGGTAATAAGGATAAAGTATGTGTTATCTGTCGTGAGCATGGAGAGTTTTGGGTAACACCGAATAATCATCTTCGCGGATCAGAGTGTCCCGCCTGTTATGGCACACCCAAGAAAACCACAGAACAATTCATAGCGGAAGCACGTAGGGTTCATGGGGATAAATATGATTATAGCAAAGTTGATTATCAAGGAGGGAAAGAAAAGGTCTGCATTATTTGTCCTGAACACGGTGAGTTTTGGCAGAATCCGTTTACGCATATTAAAGGTGGACAGTGTCCTGTATGTAATGGGACCGAACGAATAACCGAAGAGGTTTTCTTTAGGCGTGCTCCAATTATCCACGAGCATAAATATGATTATTCGAAAGTCAAGTTCACCAACGTAAATGATTTTGTTACGATTATTTGTCCTGTGCATGGTGAATTTGAGCAGAGAGTTAAAGTTCACATGAGGGGATATGGGTGTCCGTATTGTGGTGGGAGTAAAAGATTAACTACGGAGGAATTTATCGAGAAAGCCAATAAAGTCCATCAAGGAAAATATGATTATTCCAAGGCGGAGTATGTTAATACTGCAACAAAGCTTTGTATAATCTGTCCCGACCATGGAGAGTTTTGGCAAATCCCCAATAATCATTTGCTGGGTGCAGGCTGCCCCAAATGTGCGGGGAAGTATAATGATAGAGAGTTCTTCATCGAACGCGCGAGGAAGGTCCACGGCGACAAGTACGATTACAGTAAGGTTGAATATGTCGCCACAAACGAAAAGGTTTGCATTATTTGTCCTCATCATGGGGAGTTCTGGCAAACTCCAAGTGGACATATGAATGGCCAAGGGTGTCCAATGTGCAAACAAAGCCATTTAGAGAGGGATGTCATGCGTTTCCTTCGTTCTCAAAAGATCAAATTTGTGGCTCAGAAGACCTTTGACTGGCTGGTTAGTTCAGGAACACTGAGGTTAGATTTCTTTCTCCCTGATTATAGCGTTGCGATAGAATGCCAGGGGGGACAGCATTTCACGGCGGTGGATTACTATGGAGGGGAAGAAGGACTTCGAAGCACACAAGAAAGAGATACACTGAAAAAGAGTCTCTGTGAAGAACATGGGATAAGGGTTCTCTATTACTCTGATTTAGGGATTGTCTATCCTTACTTTGTAATTGAGGATTTTGAGACACTTCTTCATGCCATAAAGGAGAAAGGGATTATTATAGACCGGTCGAAATGGCAAGATCCGGTTTTGCCTTTATTCCCTGATGAATAATATATGCTAATGGATAATAATCAGAATGGATATATTCTCCGTGACAATCTAACGGACATTTATACTCAAGCCGAATTTGAGCACACTATATCTGGCAAAAAGATTGATCATAGTGTCGTTATTCGAAATGGCATAGTAAAAAGCCTTAGCCCTGTAGAGGAGGTGAATGGCACGTTAGGGCTAAGCGATTGCCAAATTGAAACTCTGTCCCCGATTAAAAAGGTGGCGGGAGAACTATGGTGTAGTTTCCATGATAGAAAGCCTCGCTTAAAGACCCTTGGTACTTTACAGAGAATTAATGGAAACGCCAGTTTTAGATATGTACCTTTGGAAGATCTTGGCGAATTAGAATATGTTGGGGGTGACTTATCGTTAAGAGATACTAACATAGAATCACTAGGCAAACTGACTTATGTGGGCGGGAACCTATCCTTGCCTATGCGTCTTAAAGATCGACTAGACCTGGCTTCCATTATTGTCAAAGGGAAAGTTCGTTATTGGAATGATGCAAAGGCCCCTTATCCAGAAAATGACGAGGAAGAAGCCTGTGGTTTACAGAAAACGGATATCCCTATCCCATATTGGCCCCACACATATATTTACCCATTTCACAATATGAGTGATGAGCCTACAGCCGTTAGACAATTTTACAGTCATTTCAAGGCCCAATTTGACAAAGGAATTGTTATAGATACTGAGGGGTATTCAAATTATCCTTTTATGCTGGTCTTCGACTTGCAGCGACAGATTAAAGATCCCACTGTTCTGTTATCAAAATATGAACAGCTTTATAAAGGCTATCCTCGGTTAAAATGGTATTGCCTTGACATTGTATTGGATCTCTTTAAGAAGCATAATATGATGGATAAGGCGTGGGAGATAGCAAAAAGTGCTGATTATTTATCTATTACGACGGTCAATTCATATGCTGAGGTACTTGGAGACTCTATCTTTGACGGAGAGATTGCAGCAAAGATTTGCGGAACAGGATGCCTAACGCCTTTCGGGAAAGCCCACCAAAAAGAAGTATTATCTTTTTTTAGACAGAGCTTAAGCTGCTTTGAAAAAGAACGGGGCTGTCGTTTTTTCAATGTGTTTTATGATAACGGTAAGGCATATAAAGCAATAAATGGAAGTTACTCGGCTGACTATTATAGGCAGTTCTATCAACTTGACGAGGATAGTTTCAAGATGTATGAGGCTATCGGCAACGATGATTATCATCGCGAGAGAATGGATAGCATCCTTGTCGTTGAGCATGCGGTAATAGAACAGCTCAGAGTATTATTAATCGAGGCAGAAGACCTCTATCGAGAATCTATTGGAGTCGCGAAAATCGGGGAAGGTTGGATTAATGAAACTGCCTTGTTTTATAAGATTCAGAATCACTTTAAGAATTATAAGGTGGTTCAACACGGACATCCTAAGTGGCTTGGGAAGCAGCACCTTGACGTTTACTTTGTTGATTTAAATATTGGAGTAGAGTACCAAGGTATTCAGCATTATAAACCAGTGGATTTTTTTGGAGGAGAAGAAGGATTTGCCCAGAATCAGGAACGCGATGAAAGAAAAAGAAGGTTATGCCAAGAGAATGCATGTCCTCTGATTTATGTGGATGAAGGCTATGTATTCGAGGAAGTTGCCTCGTCCATTCAGAAGGCAATTAAAAGCGTGCTTTCAGTAAAGAAAAAGGGCGAAAGCCAAAGCTAACTCCCTTTTCGATGGAAGTCTATTTATTCTAGATTCTCCAGAGCAACTACAAGGCACTTCTGGGCTATTTTATAATAAAGCACTGATAATCAATGAGTAGTATTAAATCAACAAGGCCTGATCCGGACTCGGCTTTTCCCAATCAGAAGATCCCTAGTCTTTGCTTTATCAAGAATGTGGTAAAGAATCCCCGTATCATCATCGGGAACTACACATACTATGATGACGTGGATGGTGCAAAATATGACTTAATGGTGTAATTATTTGTCCTTCATGTTAAATAACCAGCCACAAATGTCAATTATCCCAAAGTAATTTATACTTTTGTATGTAATTGAAAACCAACCAAACATGAAACGCCTCATAGTCATATTGTCGCTTCTTATTGTTCCATTTGCTGTGATGGCTCAAGCTATCGGGCAGGTGCCGTTTGGCGCAAGAGTATTCAGTACAGGTCTGCCAGCTACCATTCCTATGAAGTACTTTGAAAATGGTGGTCCTAAAATGAGTAAAGAAAGGCGTGGAATTGCGATTAGATGCATTGAACGAACTTTTGGTAAGGTTAAAGAGTTTGATGAGTATTGGGGAGAATGTGCTGATGTGCATATATTTGTAGTGAAACTGGAAAGCGGTGATGATATTTGTTTTGAAAACGGTTGTCTCGGGCCGTATACTATTGTTTCACCCCGTTTTACAGTTGGTAGAGATTGTCTCCAGGGAGGTCTGCGTGTAGGTCAGAAACTTGACCTGAAAAAAAGCCGTGGAGAATGGGTTATTTATCAGAGTGACAGCAATCCAAACGTCTACTATTTCTCTCCTGCAGGAAATGACAATGTTGCCTACGTCATTGTGGATGAAAAAGGAATAATCCAATCCATCCATAAATTCACTAATGATTGCTAAGGCTATTGCTCTTTGAGGGGTAAGTCTATTATTTACCCCGAAACACCGGTATTGTCGTTTTTCCCTTTTTTTATACATGAAAAATTCGAGGTTTTTTATATAAATCCTTTAGAATATCATTCTTATTTAGCAATGAAACTTTGTTAAATAAGGGTTATTTTATTCATAATTCAACTTTAATAGGGTGATTTCTCATTTTTATTTTGATAAATGTTTTTGATTCTTTAATTTGCGTGAAAAATAATTAGCTGCACGCAATGGATAAAAGTTGGGAATCCTATTTGAAAAACAATTTGGTATGGTATAAGGACGAGTTGGTTCATGCCATTCTGCCCTTCTGGTTGGAAAAAGGAATGGACAGAGAGAACGGTGGGGTATATACCTGCCTTACCCGGGAAGGTGTCTTGATGGATAGGACAAAATCAGTCTGGTTTCAGGGAAGATGCGCTTATGTTATGGCTTTCGCTTACAATAATATAGAGAAGAACCCTGAGTGGCTAGCCGCCTCGAAATCATGCCTGGAATTCATTGAAAAATACTGTATAGATAGTGATGGGCATATGTTTTTCCTGGTGAGCGAAGACGGAAGGCCTATCCGAAAGCGCAGGTATGTTTTTTCCGAGTGTTTCGCAATAATAGCTATGGCCGAATATGCCAAGGCTCTTGGTGAGAAAGAATATGCAGATAAGGCTTTGGAATTATTCAATCGTACGCTAAAGATGCTTTCGACTCCCGGTTTTTTGGAGCCGAAAGGATATACTCCGGAAAGGAGCCATTCCATCACTATGATTCTTGTCAATGTGGCTCTTGTTCTGATGCAGGTCTGTGATGATGAGATTCTTGAGAAGCAGATCCTTCGTTCGATTGATGATATAGAACGTTACTTTGTCCATCCGGAATTTAAATGTGTTCTCGAAAGCACAACTCTTGACGGTGGCCTTATCGATACCTGCGAAGGGCGGACTATCAATCCTGGACACGGAATTGAGACTGCATGGTTCCTGATGCAAGCAGGGGAGCGTTTTGGCGAGAGGCACTGGATTGATCTTGGCGTAAAGATTCTTGACTGGCAGTTCGAATGGGGGTGGGATAAGCAATATGGTGGAATCATAAACTACCGTGACTGCAAAAACTACCCGAGCCAATCCTACGACCAGGACATGAAGTTCTGGTGGCCTCAGTGTGAAGCCGTCATATCAAGTTTGTATGCATACAAGGTCACTCATGAAGATAAGTATCTGGAGATGTATCGCAAGGCAAATGATTGGATGAAGGAGCACTTTGTTGATCCGGAATATCCCGAATGGTACGGATATCTCCATAGAGACGGTACGGTCGCTCAACCGGCAAAAGGGAACCACTTCAAGGGGCCGTTTCATATCCCTCGTATGTTAGGCTTATCTCACTTGCTTATTAATCAGATTATTAAATAATTATTTCTTATGCCAAAGTCCTTTAAGTCATTATTGCTGGTTATTACTCTGATACTCATGATTCCCATGGGTATGAGGGCTCAGACCTCCGTTTCGACAAGGACGGAAGTTTCCGGTACAGTCTCCGATACCTCCGGCGATCCAGTCGTCGGCGCAGTCGTCTGGATCAAGAAAACAAATACTTCTTCGATAACGGACGAGCAGGGACGATTCAGCCTGTCTTTCACCGGAGCGGAGGCAATCTTGTCATGCTCTGCCCTGTCGTACAAGGAACAGAACATAAGGGTATCCTCCGGGCGGCGTCAGCAGGTGAATATCGTTCTGGATTCTGAAATCAATGAGATTGACGAGGTGGTTGTCGTTGGTATGAGCAACCGTCAGACCAAAAGATCCATTACCGGAGCAGTTTCTACAGTGAAAACGGATGAACTTATTCAGAGTCCTGTCGGTAATATTTCCAATGCTCTGGCCGGAAAGGTCCCCGGATTGATCACGGTGCAGACCTCAGGGGAACCCGGAAGCGATGCCGCATCCCTTTATGTTAGAGGTGTAGGAACCTACGGGACAACGACTCCACTGATTGTCATCGACGGCTTCCCGAGGACGAAAAGTGACCTTGATGGTATTGACGCCAATGAAATCGAGTCCATCACCGTATTAAAAGATGCATCATCATCTTCTCTCTACGGTATTCAGGGAGCGAATGGCGTCATTGTCGTTTCCACCAAGAGAGGTGTAGATATGGGCACAGTTGCTCCCCGCATTTCCTTCTCTATGCAGCATGCCCTTCAGCAGCCCATCCGGCTTCCGCAGTTGCTGAGCGCTTATGACCAGGGAATGTATTATAAGGTCTTGGATGAAAATGACGGGCGTTCGTTGAAATATACTGATGAAATTCTTGATAAGCTTTTGACTGGCTCCGATCCGGTCTTGTATCCAAATACGGATTGGTTCGATGTTATATTGAGAGACAGTGCCCATCAGCAGCAGTATAACATCAATGTGTCCGGATCAGCAGGAAGAGACCATAGAGTTAATTATTTCGTTTCGGGAAGCTATTTCAGTCAAGGTACGCTCCTCAATCATGAGGATGAGTTCGAAAAGAATTATGGAGTAAAATCTAAGTATGACAGATTCAATTTCAGGTCAAATGTCGACTTCCAAGCGACCCGTCGGTTGAATCTCAGGGCCGATTTCTCCGCACGTATGCAAAGCAAGATTGGTCCTTATACGGGCTTCAGCACTATATTTGGCCAGATTACCGGGCGACGCCCGAGCGCCTCGGCTGTATTTAATCCCGATGGAAGCATAGCGGCGGCCAGTGCATTGGAAGAATTCGCTGAGCCGGGAAACCCGTATGGACTTCTTACCCGCAGCGGATATTACAGAAACAATTATAACACAGTATCCGGAACACTTCAGGCAAAATATGATCTGGACTCTTGGGTAAAAGGGTTGAGCCTTCAGGCTTCGTACAATTTCGAATCCACCGGAGAAGTCAACCGCCAGTGGCTCCAGAAGTTCGATTCCTATATCTATCTAGGTACGGTAAACGGAGAGGACTCTTATACACAGGCAACTCAGAGTACGCGGCTGAGTTGTGGAACCTCCGTAGCTGCAAATCATTATTTATACTATGATGTCAGGATGAACTATGAACGGGAGTTTGGGAAGCATGCTGTCTCAGCTCAAGTCATAGCGAACCGGACATTGAAGGATTTGTTGTATTCTCAATATAAGTACGCCTATCAAGGAATCAGTGCCAGGGCGACTTATAACTATGCCAGGCGTTATTTTGCAGAATTCAATCTCGGTTGCAACGGATCCGAAAACTTCCATCCTAATCGTCGGTATGGCATCTTCCCGGCCGGATCAGTGGGGTGGATTCTCAGCGATGAGGAATGGATGCGTCTTCCGGAGGTTGTCAAACTTCTCAAACTTCGCGCTTCTTACGGCATCGTAGGAAATGACCAGATAGGTGGCACAAGATTTATGTATCTTTCTGATTTCGGAAGGGGAGGCGGACCGTCATACAGTGGAGGGAACAAGTTCTACTATGGTTATTATTTCGGACTTAACGCCAGCGGATTTGACAACAGCGCCGCGCTCGGCTATAACGAAACTTTGGTCGGCAACGAGTTTGTGACCTGGGAGACTGTTCGTAAATTGAATGTAGGCACTGATATAGCTTTGTTTAAGGATAGCGCGCTTTCTCTTTCTATTGATTATTTCCGGGAAATGAGGAACAATATTCTCACAAAAGCCGGAAAGGTTCCGGATTATGTTGGAATCAAAGAACTCTCTCCGCGAAATTCAGGCATTGTGCTGAACCAAGGGGCCGAATTTGAGATCCGTTTCAACAAAAGGTTTAGCGGAGATTTTGCCGCCTATGCTTCGGTGCAGGGAACCTATGCGCGCAACCTTGTTCTTGAAAACGACATGCCGACACCTGCCTTCGACTATCAGGATCTCAGGGGATATGAGATTGGATACGAACTCGGGTATCATGCAATAGGATATTTCAAAGATCAGAATGATATCGACAACAGCCCCAAGCAAAACTGGGATAAGTTGATTCCTGGAGATATCAAGTTCCAAGATACGAACAAAGATGGTGTGGTGAACGAGGATGACCGAGTTCCAATTAAGTGCAATTCCGTTCCTGTGTTCAGCGGAGGCCTTTCTTTCGGGTTCAATTGGAAAGGATTTGATTTCAGCGCCGTACTCAGTGGAGCGACCGGGGGAACGGCCCGACTGTATGTCTATCACAGCAGCATTATCAATAAGGAGAGATGGACAGAGACTCGCAAGGATGCCCTTCTTCCTGTTGCCCATACATCTGGAAATAATTCTCAGCCAAGCGATTATAATATTATGTCTACTGATTATTTGAAGATAAGGAATTTGGAAGTCGGCTATACGGTCCCGGCGGGAAGAATTAGTCGGTTTATTTCCAATTTCAGAGGATATTTCAATATCCAGAATGTGGCGACATGGGACAAAATGTGGCTGAAAGACAGGGATCCTGAAGCTGCCGGCGGCGGTGCTCTCCCTTACCCGATTCAGAGGGTTTTCAATATAGGACTGCGGTTTGATTTATAAAAGGAGACAGAATGAAACGAATTATAAATATAATCAGCCTGTTTTTAGTAACATGGTCATGCAGTTTTCTGGATAGAGATAGCGGTGACAATATGTCCAAGGAACAGTTGTTCTCAAGAATAGAGACGGCTGAGGCATATATCAACAATTTATATATATTCCTTCCGGATTTTATGTGTGATACCGAAAACTTTGCCGGGCGGTACAATTCGGGTTGCTTCACTGATGAGATGGGTTTCCAGCAACAGACCAACTATGGTGTTCAGTCTCCTTTCGGCATCAATACGGGCAGTTGGAGCCCGACATCTATGCCACTTCAGAAAAACTGGGCCGAGTACTATCAGTGCATACGTCACTGCAATCTTTTGATTGAGAATTATGGTCTGATTCCGGATGACGATACAGGGTCAGCAAAGAACAGAAAAGAGCGCCTTCTCGGAGAGGCCTATGGTCTGAGAGGCTATTTCTATTACCTTTTATTCCGCCAGTGGGGTGGGGTTCCGCGTATTACAACACCGATTGATCCGGGTGACGAGGCGGTAATGAAAAGCATAAAAAGGGCTAGTGCTGAAGACACCGTAAAAGGGATAGTTGATGATCTGGAGGAAGCGGCGAAGCATCTTCCTGCCAAACATGACGATACGAATTTCGGGCGTATTACTTCACTTGTCGCCAAAGTGGCCATATCCCAGGTCAAGTTGTTATGGGCCAGCCCATTGTGGAACCCGGAAGGGGGACCCGATCATGACGCTCGATGGGAAGCCGCCGCAACGGCCGCCAAGGATGCCTATGACCTGGCGTTGGAGAACGGTCATGTTTTGGAACCGAATTACGCGAATCTTTTCAAAAATACTATCCCTTCCGAGTATATCTGGACTAAGAATTCCGTTATTTCCGAATGTTTCTTTTGGGATTACTACCATTTTCCTACCGGATTCGGAGGAGCGTATAATGTTGAAGGCCCTCTCCAAGAAATGATTGACGCCTTTGAGATGAACGCTTCAGGCGAGTTGCCTGTGCTTGGTTACACAGAAGACAATCAGCCGATACTGAACGATAAAGCGACGGATTATGATCCTAATAACCCATGGAGTGGGAGAGATCCGAGGTTCTATCATGACATCATGTGTCATAATGATCCCCTCCAAGGTGAGTTCATCGACACTTCTGAAGGATCAGCAGCACGTTTCGGCTCGCAAAACAGAACTTTCTATTATGTAAGGAAGTATACGGATGTTACGCATGATATGCTTAAATCATATGGTGATTTTGCCTTCACTTATCGCCGGTTTGCAATTATTCGAACATCAGAACTATATCTGAATCTTGCCGAGGCCCTTAATGAAAGCGGCAAAGATATCGCCCTCGCAACGGATCTGGTCAATGCTCTTCGGAAAAGGGCAGGCTGCGCCACTACGATTCCATCAGGTCTTTCTAAGGAGCAGTTGAGGGAAAGGATCAGAAGGGAAAGAAGGGTTGAACTATGTTTTGAGGGGCACAGGTTCTATGATGTCCGAAGATGGGATATCTCCAGGATAGTGGATAATGGAATGACTCACAGGGTTGAGGTTACGGTAAAAAGGGACGCCAATGGCGATAAAATATATGATAGCGAAGGTAGGACTATCGTCGTAGGTATTTCATATCCGGACTACCAGAGACGCTATTTTAAGGCCAATCTATTCCCGATTCCACAGTCGGAAATAGACAAGAACGGGGCCCTTGAACAGAATCAAGAGTGGTTAACGACAGCATCAGAGTAAAGAAAATGAATCGAAAGCTTATCATATTATTACTTGCAAGCGCCTTTCTGGCCGTGTTTGAATCCGGTGCCAGAGAAAAGGCGGACAGTATTTCTGTCGGCATGGGAGTGTTCATCCACGAGGGTGATGCGACCGGAGCTGTATCTACGATTCATGCGCGCGAAATAGAGGAGACAACTTCCGGAAGCATATCCACAGCTATGGCGGGACTCGCTCCCGGACTCTTTACAATTCAAGGTTCAGGCGAACCGGGAAGCGATGCTTCCAGTCTTTATCTAAGAGGTGTCGGAACATATGGAACGACGACCCCTTTGATAATCATCGACGGATTTCCTCTTTCCAAGAGCGACCTGGATACCCTTGATCCACAAGAAATCGAATCGATAGCCATCGTAAAAGACGCTTCGACATCCTCGCTGTATGGAATCCAAGGCGCAAACGGAATAATCGTCATCACTACAAAAAGAGGTTCCGGGCCAGTGAATAAAGCTCCCGTTATCTCTTTCTCCATGCAGCAGGGAGTACTTCAGGCAACCCGCTGGCCAGAGACAATGGACCCGTATGACCAGGCTGTATATTTCAGGACTCTCGATGAAAATAACGGAGCGGCAATAAGATATACTGATAAAGTAATAGGATTCTTGAGTGATGGCTCCAGCCCGGTTTTGTATCCGCATACTAATTGGTTCGATACCGTTCTCAAGAAGATTTCCAATCAGCAGAGATACAATATCAATATTTCTGGCTCTGCCGGCAAAACTTATAATGTACGATACTTCGTTTCGGCGGGATATCTTCATCAGGGGATACTTCTTAATCATGGGAAAGAATTTGAAGATAACTATAATTTGACTTCCGGCTACCATCGGTACAGCTTCCGGTCCAATGTCGATTTCCGTGCAACCCGAAGGCTTCGTCTGGCGGCGGATTTTTCAGCAAGATTAAACGCCAAGACAAGTCCATATACCGGAATTGGCACCATTCTTTCTCAAATCACATCCAGAAGTCCCAACGCTTCGGCTATATTCAATCCTAACGGGAGCATTGCCGCATCGAGCTCTTTAGAGGATTATTCTTCACCTAATCCTTATGGTTTGATAACAAAGAGTGCGTATTGTACCCAAAACAGCAATCAGATGACGGGGAGTATAAGGGGCGTTTATTCCTTTGACGATTGGGTCAAGGGATTGAGTGTCTCGGGCTCGTACAATTTCAAGGTTTCCGAGCAGATTTACCGCAGCTGGAACCAGACTTTTGATTCGTTTAACTATTTGGGACAAGTTCTTGACGAGGACGTTTATTCCCAAGCGACCGAGTCGTCACGGTTTACTTGTTCGTCAAGTTCTTATGTCAGGAAATACACCTATTATAACCTTGCAATCAACTATTCAAGGAATTTCGGGCTCCATTTGCTGAATTCGATGCTGTCCGGGAGCCGGACATTGAATGACTTAAACAGTTCACAGTATACTTATGCATACCAAGGACTCAGCGCGAGGATTGCTTATGCCTACGACAACAGAGTCTTTGCCGAACTCAACATGGGATTTAACGGATCCGAGAACTTCCATCCTGACCGCCGATATGGTTTATTTCCTTCATTGTCGGCGGCATGGGTAGTGAGCAAGGAACCATATGTAAAGATCCGTTCTTCATACGGTCTGACTGGTAATGACCAGGTCGGAAGTTCAAGATTCCTGTATATCTCAGAGTACTCTGCCGGCGGACAGGGCATTTTCCCATACGGTTATTATTTCGGGACGAATACAAACGGATATGGCGGCAGTGCCTCCAAAGGTTATAATGAGAGTCAAGTCGGAAATGAGTATGTCAGTTGGGAGACGGCTCGAAAATTTAATATTGGGGCTGATGTCTCTCTGCTAAAAGATAAATCCGTTTCCATGTCTGTGGATTATTTCTATGAACTCCGCGATAAAATCCTTACGGTGGCAGGAAGAGTCCCTGATTATATCGGAATCTCCAATGTGGCTCCGAGAAATACGGGTAAGGTCAGGAATCAAGGGGTGGATTTCAACATCCGCTACAAAAAATCCATAGGAAAGGATTTCCAGCTTTCGGCCGGCCTCATGGGTGTTTATGCCCGCAATAAAGTGCTTGAGAATGACAACCCGACAATGCCGTATGATTATCAGGAACTACGCGGCCAGGAAATCGGGTACAGCCTTGGCTATAAGGCAATCGGATTTTTCAAGAACCAGGAAGATATTGATAGCAGCCCAAAACAGAGTTGGGGAGATGTAATCCCTGGAGATGTCAAGTATCAGGATACAAATAAAAACGGGACGGTGGATGAGGATGACAGAGTCCAAATCAAATGCTACGCACTCCCTCGTTTCATAGGAAGTTTTATGCTCGGATTCGTATGGAAGAAGCTGGATTTCAATATGTTATGGAGCGCCTCTTTAGGCGGTACGGCCAGACTATATCCGTATGACAGCAGCATTATCAACAACAAAAGATGGTCTTCTGACAATCCTGATCACGCGATGCTTCCTGTTCCTCATACCAGCGGGAATAATGCCTTGTATAGCGATCTCTTTATCATGAAGACGGATTATCTAAAGCTCAGAAATATTGAAGTTGGTTATAGTTTCGATCATGTCAGATTGTATTTCAATATCCAGAATGCCCTGACATTCGATCGAATGATCCTAAAGGACAGGGATCCGGAGACAGCTGGTGGAACCAGCCTGCCTTATCCTATACAGAGGGTCTTCAATCTCGGTGTTAAAATTGAAATCTAAAAGGGTGGAACATGAAAACACTAATCAATAGAATACTATTGGCTACAATGTTGGCATCGGTGAGCTTTTCGTGCTCATATCTTGACCGTGATATGGGAGATACGATGTCAGAAGACGAACTCTTTTCCCGCATTGAGACGGTGGAAGGATATCTGAACAATGCCTATATTTATGTGCAGGATTTCATGTGCACGACAGAAGATAACAGTGGAAGATACAATCTTGGGTGCGCAACTGACGAGCTGGGTTATCAACAGACTGGCTTTGGAACACAATCTCCTTATGGAATCAATACCGGCAGCTGGAGCGCCTCTTCCATGCCGCTTCAGAAAAGTTGGGCCGAATATTATCAGTGCATTCATCGTTGCAACAAACTCATCGAGAATTATGATCGGATTCCTGAAGAGACGACAACTTCTGGTGTGGATCGGAAATCCAGAATCCTTGGAGAGGCTTACGGGCTTCGCGGGTATTATTATTGGCTTCTGTTTCGTATGTGGGGTGGAGTACCGTTAATCAAGAAAGATCTCGATCCGGGTAACGAGATATCTATTTCCGGAATCAAGAGGGCTGATGCGGAGGATACAGTCAAGAGCATTGTAGAAGATCTTAACACTGCTTGTGAACTACTCCCCACAAAGCATGACGACATCAATTTCGGTCGCATAACCAAGGTCGCTGCAAAGGCATTGATTTCTCAGGTCCTTCTTTATTGGGCCAGCCCGTTGTGGAATCCGAATAACGACAAGGGGCGCTGGAGCGAGGCGGCTTCTGCCGCCTCGAACGCACTGAGCCTCGCTGTCGATTGCGGCCATATCTTGGCTCCCAGATATTCGGACCTATTCGGAAATGTTGCCATTAATGAGTATATATGGACGAAGAATTCCATACTAAGCGAGTGTTTCTATTGGGATTATTATCATTTTCCAACAGGATTCGGTGGGCAGATTCAGAGTGTCGAAGGGGTTCTTCAGGAGATGGTGGATGCGTTTGAGATGGACAAGAGCGGAGAACTTCCCGTTATTGGCTATAATGAAGACGGTACGCAGATTATCAATCCTGCTGCGAGAGACTACGACCCTTCACATCCTTGGAAAGGGAAGGATCCTCGGTTCTACTATTCGATTATGTGCCATGGGGATCGTCTGCAGGGATCATTTATAGATACTTCCGAAGGGGCGCCAGCGAGAACAGCCAGCAATCCCACGTATTATTATGTTAAGAAATACACTGATGTCAATCATAACCTGATCAAGGCGTATTCGGAGTTTGCTTTTACATACCGTCGGTTTGCCATTATACGCGTAACGGAACTATATCTTAATTTGGCTGAGGCTCTTAATGAGTCAGAGGGACCGACTGAACGTGTTCGCGAATATGTAAATATAATTCGTCGTAGAGCCGGTTGCCAAACGGAAATTCCCTCTGGATTGACGCAGGGTGAGATGCGGGAAAGAATCCGTCGTGAACGCAGAATGGAACTTTGTTTTGAAGGCCACCGTTTTTTTGATGTCCGGCGATGGAATATCGCTTCCAAGACAGATAATGGGGAGGTTCACCGCGTGGAAGTAAAAGTTAAAATGGACGCAAATGGTCAAAAAGAACTTGATGCAGAGGGTAATACCATTATTGCCTCCATTACCTATCCTGTATACCAAACAAGGGTTTTCAAGGCTAACCTTTTCCCGATACCCCAAAGCGAGATTGACAAGAATAACGCTATAGAACAGAATCCAGAGTGGAAATAATAGATAATAATAAATTAAACAACCAATCTTTTTTATCATTATGAAAAAGTATTTATTCATTGCGGCTGCATTGCTGTTGGCGATGGTTGCCTGCAACAAGGAAGAAAAAAAAGTTCTTCCTACCGTTTCAATTTCCGCAACTCAGATTGATGCGGAGAGCTTGAAGGCAACGGGAACGCTTACCCTCACCACTGCTGCAGAAGGAGATGTCACAATTACTCTTGCTGAAGCTGATGTTCAGAGCGGGAAGACTAAGGTGCCTGCATCTTTTGACAAAACTGTCAGAATACCCCAAGGCAAGACATCTGCCACTTTTGATATCAGGGCTGATGTTACAGGACTTGCTGACGGAGATTATCAAGTAGCGGTCTCTATCGCTTCTGCAGAAGGTGCTGAGGTCGCAGCAAATGCAGTGGCGTACGCCAATCTATCCTATGCCTATGTCCCGACTGTCAATCTTTATACAGGTGGAGACTTTGTGACCAGCTATACTTCTTATGTTACTGTTGCTCTTGACAAGGCCGCTTCAAAGGATGTAAAAGTCATACTTGAGACAGCCGAAGGATCGACTGCTCCTATTGAATATGAGGCCAATGTTACGATCCCCGCAGGAAAGACATCAGTAGATATTGATGTGGTATGCAATCCAGAGACTCTTGAGACAGGTGATTACTCATCAACGATTAAAATCAAATCTGCCGAAAACGGGAAGCTCGGAACATCCGTTTCCTCCAGTCTAAACATCAGCTATCCTTTTATCCCGTCGGTTATTATCGACGGAGATCTCTCCGATTGGGATACCGCTATTACCCAGGATATTATCGTTGCAAACGATGCTAAGTACAAAAAGTTGGTCAAAGCTCGTTTCGCGGCAAGTCCTTCTTATTTGTATGTCCTTCTTGAGATGAAGACCGGAGGTGCTTACGGAGAGAATATCATGGACTTCTACATTGATGCCGATGGAGATCCTGCAACAGGCGCGGAGTTCGGTGAGGCTATAGCCGCAGGGTGCGCAGGGATTGAGTGGCTTTATGAGCAGAACCTAATTAGTGCCCAGAACACTTATGCAAACGGAATAGGTTATGGCCGTTACAAATATACAGGAGAAAATGGAGGCTCTCTTTACGGTGCTTTAACGCCTGATAATGTTAATGATAGTCAGATTCAGTGCTATTTCGGTACTATCGCTGATGGAACAGGCCGTCTTGAGATGTGGTTTAACCGCGCAAATCTTGGTATTAAGAACAAGAAAGTCAGAGTTGCATTCAAAATGCTTGACTGGGCGACTCCCGGCTTGACTGATACGACTACGGGCTACTTGCCTCAAATTGCAAAGGATAAGGATGATACCTATACTCCTTGCGATATGTTTACCGTACATATCCCCGCTTATGCTGAATAGGAGACGGCCATCATTCGTAATACTTTTATTGTCGGGCCTTTTGCTTGCCTCCTGCGGGGCAAGCAAAAGCTCCGACAGCTCTTTTTTCCGGATGCGCGGTGTCGTTGTCGCATGGGACGATGTCAAAGATAGTGCATCCATCGACTGGATCCGTATCATGAAAGAGAGCGGCCTAAATACTATCAGTGTTTTCGGTAACGAGGACAGCGAGGATTACAGCGCTTTCAAGGAAAAATGCATCAGTGAGGGCATAGATTTCGAATATGAAGATCATGCAATGTCCAGCCTGCTACCACGTGAACTCTTCGCCGCCCATCCTGAATATTTCCGTATGGATGAGAATGGTAATCGTGTGGCGGATGGCAATGGATGCCCCTCCAGTAAGGAAGGTCTTGAGATTATCATGGGGAATGTAGCTGGTTTTGCGAAGAAAAGGGCTCCGAGCAATCATAAATACTATGCGTGGCTTTTTGACGGAGGCGATATTTGTCATTGCCCGGAGTGCAAGGGAATGGGTACCTCGGACCAGGGACTTCTCTTCGAGAATCATATTATCCGAGCACTTAAGAAGATTGATCCGGAAGCTCAACTTGCCCATCTCGCGTATCACAACTCTACAGAAGCACCCAAGATTGTCAAGCCTGAGGAGGGTATTTTCCTAGAGTTCGCTCCTTTTTTCCGCAGATGGGACAGGCCTCTTTGCGATACAACAGCGGTTAGTGACAGGACTCACTACGGTTGGGGGCACAAGGATTATCTTCGAATGCTTAAAGAAAACCTTGCTGTTTTTCCTGCAGAAACGGCACAGGTCCTAGAATACTGGTTGGATGTTTCGCTAGTTAGTGACTGGAAGAAGCCACAGAAAGAATTGACTTTCCATAAAGATGTTTTTGAGCAGGATCTCAAGACATATGCCGAGCTTGGAATAAGAAATATCACCTGTTATGGCGCCTGGTTAGATGCTTATTATGTCCGTACATATGGCGATATTTCATTCGTCTCGGAATATGGAGAAGGCCTTAGGGATTTTACTGGAAAGTAATTAAATTTGAACAATGAAAAAGATATATAGATTTGCTATTCTTTTCCTTTCTGCATTCGTGATTATGGCTCCAGTCTCGTGCAAAAAGCAGGAAAACAGGGAAGAACAGAAAGAAACCACAGAAACTCCGGCCGATAAGCCGGACCCTGATCCGGAGGAGGGCCCCGGTGAAGAAGGTGATTTAAAAGAACCTTGGTTTATTACTAGGGGCCTTATACTGAGTTGGTACGATGTAAACAAGTCTGACGTCATTGATTATGTAGATATAGCAAAGAATTACGGACTCAACACTTATAGTATTTTCAACTATACCGACCTTTCTGGATTCAAAAAGCGTTGCAAGGATGCTGGGGTGGATATAGAGTATGAAGAGCACGCGCTTTCGCGGCTTCTTCCTCCGTCCCTTTTCAGCACTCATCCTGAGTATTTCCATATGGCTAAAGATGGTAAAAGGGCAACAGGTAACGGATGCCCTTCTAATCAGGAAGCTCTGGCTTTGATCCGGAAGAATGTTCCTACGGCTACTCAGAATAGAAAACCGACCAATCACAAGTATTATTTCTGGCTCGATGACGGTGGGGACATATGCCACTGCCCCTCATGCAAAGACATGAATGCTGCAGATCAAGCGCTGATTTTTGAGAATGAAATCATCAAGGAACTCAAGAAGATTGACTCGGAAGCTACCCTGGCCCATCTGGCTTATGTCGGGACTTGGGCTGCTCCTGTCAAGGTCAAGCCAGAGGAAGGAATATTTCTGGAATTCGCCCCTTTCCATAGAAATTATGTCTATCCCTTATCCAAAGCCAATGTTAAGGGCACCACTGGAGTATCCCATGGTCAATATATGAGTTATCTGTCCGATAATCTGAGGGTCTTCCCTAGGGAAACCGCCCAGATATTGGAGTATTGGTGCGATGAGTCACCTTATTGTAACTGGAGCTATTCCAATCTTAAGAAGCTCCCTTGGTACAATGATGCCTTTATTGACGATTTGGATACATATGCATCCATGGGTATCCGGCATATCATGTGTTATGCCGCATATGTCGGTCCGGACTATGTCAACAAGTTTGGATTTCCTCAGTTTATTGTAGACTATGCAACGGGCTTGAGGGACTATGTTAAGAAGTAAAACGGCATTTTTAGTGTTTTGCTTAGCCGCAGGGTGGACTCTTCCCTCATGTAGGCAGGATGTGGCAACTGTTATAGGAACAGAAATCACCTCACTAGAGGGTTTGCATGCCCCTTGGGATGGGATTGAAGACAGCACCATCGTTTCTTTTCATGCCGATGCTGATGCTTTATATTTTAAATTTGAAGTCATAGACTCCACTATTGTGTTAAGTGATCACTATGGCGGAGAAGACGACGTCAATAATGAAGACCGCGTAGAACTCTTTATCAGCCCATCGGATTCTCTCAGAACGTATTTTTGCGCAGAGATTGATCCTTTGGGAAGGGTGATGGATTACTCTTGCAGATACTATCGTAATTTTGATTTCAGCTGGACGTGGGATGGCCTTAGCGCTGAAGGACGAGTTGAAGGGAACGGTTATACGGTTGAGGGAATGATTTCTCTCAATGGGATACGCAAAATGGGAATAGATCCGGAGAAGCCCTTCTGGATGGGAATTTTCCGTGCGGATTTCCATGAATGCCGTCCGGAAAACTGGTTGGCTCGATTCCATCCCGAAGTTGAACGTCCGGATTTCCATAGGCCAGGATATTTGGCAAAGTTTAAAATAGATTTATAAATGAGAATTCACAGATACTTGATAGTGGGCGTTGCTCTGCTTCTAGCCTCCGTGACAGGATATGGCCAGAAAGTGACCGTAGCCGAAGAGGAATATCTTACCTACGACTACTCCGATCCGGATCCGGTTCCTCATCCCCAAAGAATTTATCCGTATTACCGCTATGACGGGTTTACAAATTCCGGTGCTCCGAGAAAGTGGAAGGTAGTCACGCTTGAGAATGATTATCTCAGAGTGAAGATTTTCCCTGAAATCGGCGGTAAGATCTGGTCGGTTTACGATAAAACCCATGGAAAAGAACTTTTTTACGGGAATGACGTTGTTAAGTTTCGTGACATCTCTCTCCGTGGCCCGTGGACAAGCGGGGGGATTGAATTCAATTACGGAGTTGTAGGTCATGCCCCGTCATGTTTCACTCCGGTAGATTATCATGCGGAAACCAAGGAGGACGGGAGTGTAAGTTGCTACATAGGAGTTTCTGACCTTTTGACACGATCTCGCTGGATGATCGAGATTAATCTTCCGAGGGACGCCGCCCTAGTAAGCACCCGATCTTTCTGGCACAACTCATCTGGCCTTTTTCAGCCCTATTATAGTTGGGCGAATTCCGGTATAAAAGTGACAAATGACCTGGAAATAATCTATCCAGCCCAATATACTATAGCTCATTGGGGCGATATTTCTCCTTATCCCGTCGATGAGAAAGGAAGGAATCTCTCCAAATATGCCGACCAGGCTTTCGGCGCTGATAAATCCTATCATGCAGGCGGTTCGCGTAAAGAGTATTTCGGAGCCTTATGGCCGGGAGAAAACTTCGGCATGCTGCACTATGCAAGAAGGGACGAGAAACTCGGCAGGAAATATTTTTCATGGGCCCAGTCCTCGCAGGGCTCCATATGGATCGATCTTCTGACCGATTCAGGAATTCAATATGTCGAGATGCAATCAGGCCGTCTATTCAATCAGAATTTGTCAGGAAGCGAAAAGACACCTTTCAAACAAACGGTCTTTTCTCCTTATGGGACTGACGAGTGGATTGAGTATTGGTTGCCTTTCTCGGATATTACGCACGTTGATAACGGTAATGATAAAGCGGTTGTCGAGATTGGGGACGGTAAAGTAACTATTTATCCGGTGCGTCCGTTGAAAGGAGTCCTGTCGTTCAAATCTGTTGACGGGAAGTCTGATAAAGAGATAAATGTCAATCGGAAAGCAACAGAAACATTTACTGCCACATGCAATACTAAAGATCTTGCTTTTATAAAATACAACGGCTCTCTTTTATGGTCTTCCGAGTCAGAAAACATAGACCGTCCATCGCAGATTCTCCCCGGATATGAAGATACTTCGGTGCAGGGTCTTACAAACAATGCGAAGTATCTATACGGTATTAAACGATTTAAGGAGGCCGAGGAGAAAACGGATGCGGCTCTCGCTATAGACCCCTCGTATTGCGATGCTCTTATTATCAAATCCCTTCTTGCGTATAAGAGAGCTTCTTATTCTGAATCCTACGAGATTGCCAGCAGAGTTCTTGCCGTAGATGAGTATGATCCTCAGGCAAACTATGTCAGTGCCTTGAGTGCAGTTGCAATGGGAAAGGTTACGGATGCTAAAGATAGATTTGAGGTGGCTGCAATTACCTATGAATTGAGGAGTGCTGCCTGCACTGAGCTTGCTCGGATTTATATTAAGGAAGGGGACAAGGATGCCGCTATTGAGTATCTTAAGAAAGCTGCAGTCACCAATGCCTATAATCTCACGGTGTTCGAGCTGGTTTATCAGATAAAACCATCAGAGTATGTCCTGAATCAGATTTCTTCATTGGATCCACTTTGCCATTTCCCAGCCATAGAACAGATGCTGGAAGGAAAAATATCGGCTGATGCTCTTGCGGCTTCCATACAAGAAGAAATGCGTTTCCAGAATTATTTAGAATACGCGATTTTCTACCATAGCCTCGGGTTGAATCACAAGGCTGTAAAACTTTTGGAAGCTTGCCCTGATCAGAATGCGCTAGTTCTGTTGTGGAGGGCTTATTTAAAGCGTAATCCTTCTCTGATTCCGGAGGCAGAGCGGTCTTTCCGAGATTTTGTCTTTCCTTTCCGCCAAGAGAGTCTGAAAATGCTTGAATGGTCCGTTGAGAATGGAGGCGGCCCCGTCAGCTTCTACTATCTTGCCCTTCTTAATGATTATCTTGGGAATGTGGATATTGCAAAAAAGATTGCAGCGAAGACGGATTTGAATAATGCTGCCTTCTATAGCTATAGGGCCTCCCTTACAGGCTCTTTGGACGATATGAAAAAAGCTGTATGGCTGGATTCCGGACAATGGCGTTACCTACAGAATCTCGCATTATATTATTACCGTAATGGTGAAGCGGAAAAGGTAATTTCTCATGTGGAACCGTTTTATCTCGCTCATAAAGACAATTTCCATATCGGTGATACCTATGTAAAAGCACTTATTGCTTGCGGAAAATACGGGAGGGCCGAGAAAGTCATGGATTCCATGCTGATTCTTCCTTTCGAGGGTCAGGCAGCCACACGGATCATGTATAGAGACATAAAACTGCATCTGGCTGCAGAGAAAATAGATCGTCGACACTATCGTGCCGCCTTAAAGAAGCTGGAGGAAGCTAGGTTGTGGCCGGAAAATCTTGGTGTTGGAAAACCATATGATGATATGATTGATACCTCCCCCGAAGATGTTCTAACCGCAATTGTATATGATAGGCTCGGAAAAATGTCCGAGGCGAAAAACTTCCTTGAGAAAGCTACAGCAGCAGATCCTGATGGGCAGTGGGATGTCTTTTTTGAAGAGGCAAGGAGAGGAAATGTCAGATCTTTGTTGAGGAATCAAGACTCGACTCTCGATAAAAAACTGTTTTAATCTATGAAAGAAAAAGGGTACAATATAGGATACGTTCTCTTTTTGAGTTTTGTCGCCTCATTGGGAGGTATTCTGTATGGGTTTGATACTGCAGTTATATCAGGGACAACGTCTAATGTGGCGACGCAGTTCGGACTGGATGAAATCAGCAAGGGTTGGTATGTCGGGTGTGCACTGATAGGCTCCATCCTAGGAGTAGCTTGTGCTGGTGTGTTGAGTGATTTCCTCGGGAGAAAAAAGAGTATGATTATCGCCGCCATTCTCTTTAGTGTATCGGCGATAGGATGCTGCATTTGCAGAGGCTTTAATGATCTCGTAATATACAGAATAATTGGCGGTATAGGCATTGGAATCGTAAGCATCGTCTCTCCAATGTATATATCAGAAATCTCTCCTGCGAAGATTCGAGGAACAATGGTCGCTTTATATCAACTTGCAATTACCATGGGCCTGCTTTTGGCTTATCTTGCAAATTATGCGATTCTTTCCGGAAGCGAGACGGCTAATTATTCATCCCCATTTCTTCAGAAGATTCTTTCTTCTGAGATGTGGAGAGGAATGTTAGGTAGCGAAAGCATTGTTACGATACTCTTCTTGATAGTTTCACTGACCATTCCCGAGAGTCCTAGGTGGTTGATAGTACGAGGCCAGGATCTTAAGGCTATTTCCATATTCCGCCTTCTCAAGTCTGAAGAATCTGGTGCAATGGAGGAGTTCTATGCTACGAAAGCATCGATCGATGGGGAAGTTAAAAGCGAATGGAAATCTATTCTCGAGCCCGGAATCCGTAAAGCAATTATCTATGGCTCTGCAATTGCGATTTTGGGCCAGTTTATGGGTGTTAATGCTGTACTGTATTATGGCCCAGATATCTTTGCAGATGCTGGTCTTGCAAGCAAGGAGTCTTCTTTTTCAACGGTTCTTGTGGGCCTCATAAATATGCTGACAACTGTTCTTGCCGTGTTTATCATTGACAAAGTAGGCAGGAAGAAACTGATTTATTTTGGTGTTTCGGGAATGATTCTCTGCCTTGTTATGATTGCCTTGTATTTCTGGTTTGGAGTTGACATAGGACTCAGTCCAGTCATTTTGCTTGTCCTTTTTCTCTCTTATATCTTTAGCCAAGCAATCAGTATCAGTGCTGTGGTCAATGTCATCCTAAGTGAAATGTATCCTAACAGAGTACGGGGAATCGCCATGAGTATCGCAGGACTCTCCTTATGGGTTGGAACCTATTTGATTGGGCAGTTTACCCCTTGGCTGATGAATCATTTGACCTCAGCAGGGACGTTCATACTATTTGCTCTTTGCTGTTTGCCATATATGTATATCATGAGGTTTAAAATACCAGAGACAACCGGAAGAACACTGGAAGAAATCGAAGAATTTTGGACAAATAAGAATAAATAGCAGTAGTTATTATCTAAATGAGGGATTATTTGGATTTTTTTCTATATTTATTCCATGTTTGCAAATCATACTTTTGAACTCGTAAAAAGAATAGTTTTGGATAAACTCTCATGCAGAGAGACAGTTACCGTGCCAGAAATTTCCGAGTTGACAGGGATCAGCACCACAACAATTTCCAAACATATAGGCCAGATGGTAGCTGAACATTATCTGGAGGAAGTTGGAATCGAAAAACAGGCTCGAAAGGGGCGCAGGGCCGTAGTTTACGGTGTTGAACCCGATTCTCGTTACTTTATTGGGATAGAGGTTCGGAATGCCTGTCTCGGAGTTGGATTAATCGATTTTGCTGGTAATATCGTCAAGATGGATATTGATGATAACTATCGTTTCGAGAATACCCATACGAATTTCGCGTTAGCCTGCTCTAAGGTTCGTAAGTTCATCGATTTGGTAGAAGAGGATAAACGGGATCGAATTGTTTCCGTCGGGATGGCCCTCGGTGGAAGAGTGGACTTCAAGAGTGGTACATCCTGTAGCATTTTCAATTTTGAAGAGACTCTGGATACCTCGCTGGCCGATTACTTGAGTGAGTCCTTCGGAATGCCAGCTTTCATAGAAAACGACACAAAAGCCCTCGCGTACGCTGATTATTTAGCCACGGGAAAGAAATGGCCGAATGTGCTATATGTTAATGTCGGCTGGGGAATTGGCCTTGGAATCATTATTGAGGGCGAGTTGTATTACGGGAGTAATGGATATTCTGGTGAATTCGGCCATGTACGTACCTATGATAATAATATTATGTGCCATTGTGGCAAAGTAGGTTGCCTGGAAACAGAGGTCTCTGGCCAGGCGATACTGCGAAAGTTGACGGAAAAAGTGCATGCGGGCGCGAACTCCGTATTGGCACCAAAGATTCGTAAAGGTATTCCTATAACAGAAAATGACATACTGAATGCAACGGAGCAGGAAGATCCCGTCTGCATTGAACTCGTTTCTGGAGTCGGACGGGAATTGGGAAAACAACTGGCCGGAATGATTAATATTTTCAATCCTGATTGCATCATCATTGGCGGAAAACTTGCGAGAGTCTCGCCATTTTACTTCCAGCAACAAGTGGCTGTTTCCGTGAAACAGTATTCCCTGAAGCTTGTGAGCAAGAATCTATCTATCATTACTTCACCTTTAGGCCCTAACGCAGGCATCATCGGCGCAGGTATCTGTGCCAGAAAAGGAATGTATTTCTATTAAGCGAACGGGACTAATGCCTTCAGAGATTTATTTGTTATATTTGTGAAAAAGCTCGCCATGCAGATTCTTCAGAAAGTCATCACGCGGGCCGAGGTAGAGGCCTTGGCGAAAATACTATTGGCGATATGATAAACCGAACTTGCATCGCTGAACAGATATTTGGACCAGTTCGCCTTGATTCGATAAGCCGCATCAATGTTAAAATAGATATGAGAGTCCGATGTAGGGCAATGTGATTTGTTTGGGATGAATTACATCTGTTCCCTTGGTCGGATAAGGATATGAACTCCAGTCAACTCCGGCGGAAAGGCTCAGGTGGTTTCGAAAGACTATTCCAAGAGATGGCCTTACAAAATCACCGAATCCATAGGGATTGGCAAGATTGAAAGGGGAGCCATACTTGATATCGGCAAAGAGGCGCACATTCTCAAGATCAAATGTCTTTCTCAGATCAAGGTAGATTTTGATCATCATATCTCCTTCATAAGGGAACTTTGTCTGTCGGAAGCCTTCAAGTGGAATGCCTTCAGGAATCGGTTCATCTTCATCCATAAACTGTCTCCCGTAGAAGCCTGACTCGAAGGCTCCTCCGAGGCCGATGAACCAGCCTTTCCCGAAGCAGTATCCGTGCGTAGTCGAGATTGTCCCATAGGGATAGCTCTTGACAAGAATTCCAAATTCGGCATCACCCGCATAACCTTTGCTGTAAAAGGGTTTTCTCTCTTGAGCTAAGCCATTATAGGAAAGCGTGATAAAGCAAAGTACCGCTACTAAATAATTTTTCATACGTCTAATCTTTATTGCTTATAAAGCGCTCGGAGACGATTTTCTTGCTTACAAATATAGGTTTTTTTATGCTCTTTTATTAACTTTGAGGTGTTAGAAGTTGTGTCAATCTATTACCTGATATGGAAGAGTTTTCAAAACGATTCGTAGAAGGATTCATGGGTGATGTCGTCTCCCGCAATCCCGGAGAGCGCGAGTTCCATCAGGCCGTTCGTACGGTAGTGGAAAGCGTTGCGCCTTTTTTAGTTGAGAATCCTCAATTTATTTATGAGAAAATCCTCGAAAGGCTGGTGGAGCCAGAGAGAATCATTATTTTCAGGGTCCCATGGATGGATGACCGCGGGGAAATCCACATCAACAGGGGTTTCCGTGTCCAGTGCTCATCGGCAATCGGTCCATATAAGGGAGGTATCCGTTTCCATCCTAGCGTGAATCTCTCCATCATGAAATTCCTTGCTTTCGAGCAGACTTTCAAAAACGCCCTTACAACGCTTCCTATGGGCGGAGCAAAGGGAGGATCCGATTTCAATCCGAGAGGCAAATCGGATACCGAGGTCATGCGCTTCTGCCAGAGTTTCATGAGCGAGCTCTTCCGCCATATCGGTCCCGACACCGATGTCCCTGCAGGCGATATCGGAGTAGGCGGCAGGGAAGTAGGCTATCTGTTTGGCCAATATAAGCGCCTGAAAGACCAGTTCACAGGTACCCTTACCGGTAAGGGTATTTCATGGGGAGGATCCCTCCTTCGTCCGGAGGCTACCGGCTACGGCCTTTGCTATTTTGCATCCAAGATGCTCGAGAGCCGCGGCCTTTCCTTCGAAGGGAAGAAAGTGAATATCTCAGGGGCCGGAAATGTGGCACAGTACACAGCGCAGAAGGCCATGAGACTCGGAGCAAAAGTCCAGACTCTCTCCGATTCTGACGGTTTCGTCTATGATCCGGATGGTCTGGATGAGGAGAAGATGGCCTTTTTTTTCCAGCTCAAGAACATCCGGAGAGGCCGCATCAGCGAATATGTGGCAAAGTATCCTTCAGCTACATATTATAAAGGGGAGCGCCCTTGGAAGATCCCTTGCGATATTGCTCTTCCTTGCGCGACCCAGAACGAAATCGAAGCGGCGGACGCCGAGAATATTGTCAAGGGTGGGGCTGTCCTTCTTGCCGAAGGAGCCAATATGCCGACGACCCCGGATGCAGTGAAAATCCTTCTTGCGGGAGGCCTTCTGTATGCCCCCGGAAAAGCCTCCAACGCAGGCGGAGTGGCCGTTTCCGGTCTTGAAATGAGCCAGAACTCTATGCGTACTTCCTGGACTTCGGAGGAGGTGGACAGGCAGCTCCAGAGGATAATGTCGGATATCCATTCGGCCTGTGTCAAGTACGGGACACTTCCTGACGGGACGGTCGATTATGTACGAGGAGCGAACACGGCCGGATTTATAAAGGTGGCCGATGCTATGATGAGTCAGGGGCTTGTCTGATAAGATATTAGGATTTCATTTTCTCGTGAAAATCCAGTATCTTTACCAAAATTAGTAACCAATTATGAACGAAGAAGCTTGCACCACAATTATCGTCGGCTCCGAGATGATGGCTGACGGATCCATGATTTATGCCCGTTCTGATGATTCCAGATCCATCAGGGCGACAAGGCTTGTCCATTATCCCGCCGGCAAGGGGCCGAAAGAGTTTGTGGCGATAGACAGCGCTTTCCGATGCCCTCTTCCTGCGAGGAGATTTGGCTTCAGCGCTCTCGAAAGGGAGGATCTTCCATATCACTGGGGCGAAGCCGGCTTCAATGACCGGGGAGTCGCAATGAGTGCAACGGAGACCATTTTTTCGAGTGAGAAGGTTCTCGCCCTGGATCCATACGTCCTCGGCGGACTTGCGGAAAACTGCGTCTATCACATTATTCTGCCGTATATAAAGACCGCCCGCGAGGGAGTTCTTCGCTTGGGTAGCCTCATCGAGGAGTACGGCAGCGCCGAAGGCTTCGGAATCGCCTTCATGGACGCAGACGAGACTTGGTACCTCGAGAACGCCGGAGGCCACCGCTGGCTTGCCAAGAAGATGCCCTCTGACAAATATTTTGTTTCCGGCAACCAGAGCCGCTACCGCGATTATGATCCCGAGAATGACCTTGCCAGCGCTGATCTGGTGGAATGGGCGAGGGAAAATCACCTTTTCGAGGGGGAATTCGATTTCCATGAGGCCTATTCCCTCGAGAGCGAGAATGACAAGACCTACAACTACCCGCGCGTCTGGTATCTCCAGAAAAAGTTTACCCCTTCGGTAGAGACTGACGTGAAAGTCAATAATTTCCCTGTCTATCAAACGGCCGACCGCCCTCTTACCGTAGATGATATCAAGAAGGCTTTCCGCTCCCATTATGACGGCACCGAGCACGATCCTTACCTCCATTCCAATCCGAAGGAACCATACCGCCCGGTATCTATCTTCCGTACGATCAATACCCATATTCTCCAGGTCCGTCCGGGCCTTCCGAAAGAAATAGGAAGGGTCGATTATATGGCCGAAGGAATGGCTGATCTTAGCGTATATCTTCCTCTATATCAGGGGGTGATCTCTTATCCGAAGGCTTATGGTATCGGGACTAAGCACTCTCAGAAGAGCTCGGCATACTGGACGTTCCGCAAGGTCTCCGCTCTCGGTATGATAAACTATAACCGCTATGCTCCGATAATAAAGGCGCGCTATCTCGATTTCGAAGCGCGGATGGCGGAGAGTCAGGCGGAGATGGAGGCTGAGTTCCTTAGGCTTTGCGCAGGCAAAAAAAGAGCGCCTAAAGCTGCCTTGAAACTTCTCCGCGAGTGGTCCGACGATTGGCTCTCTCGTGCCCTCAGGGTAGCTTCTGACCTCGAAGAGAGGCTCTTTACCGAGCTTACTAAGGATATAGAGGCGGAATATGTGTTCCACGGCGCCTGATAAGGTTTTTCGGTTAGGTCCCATTTTTGCATAATTCAGTGATGCAACAATTTATTTTTTGATTAAACGAAATGAAAAAGTATGCAGTAATTGTCGTTGACATGCTCAACGACTTCGTGACAGGCCCTATTTCTTCGCCTAGAGTCCACCACATTATCGAACCTATCAAGAAACTCTGTGAGAAGGCCCGTGAAAATGGTATTCCTGTTTTCTATGCTAATGACTCCCATACTCCTGAAATCGACAAGGAGTTCCGCGTTTGGGGTCCCCATGCAGTAGAAGGCACTCCGGGTGCGGAGGTAATCGAGGAGCTCAAGCCTCAGAAGGGTGACTATATTATCCCCAAGAAGACATACAGCGCTTTCTTTGAAACACCCCTTGCGCTCATCCTCAGGGAGCGTGGTGTTGATACCGTAGTTATCACAGGCTGGCAGGCTGACTGCTGCTGCCGCCACACTTCTGCTGACGCTTTCTTCCGCGGCTTTGACGTTGTTGTCCCGAAAGAGACGACCGATACCGATACAGAAGAAGGATATTGCGGCGGTCTCGAGTATATCCGCAAGATCTACGGCGGCACTATCTGCAGCGTAGAAGATCTGTTCTAGGTTTTATGGGACTTTTCCTTAAAAAGAAAGTCCGTGAGGTTCTGACGGGGAAGAGTGTCTCCGGGAGCTATGCGGTGATTGTCCTCTGCGTTGCGCTTGTCGCTGTCAACGTAGTTGCTTTCATCATGTTCCCGAAGATTCTTTCCCCTGTTGCGATAATTCTCTCCAACGTCATTACAATGCTTATTACAGCAATTGCATTCAGGCCGATCAACAACTTGATTCAGAATGCATTGCTCGAAAGGCAGGAGGCCCTCGCCAAGAAGATCGAGGAAGAGCGGTTGCTCTCCGAGAAGATGGAGCTTCTCGAAAGCCGCAACAAAGAGCTCGAGAGCAAGCTCGATACGAGGATGCAGACAGATGCTGTCCGCGGGGATGTAAATTTTACATTCAAGCTCGAGCAGATGGAGTATTCCAAGAAAGGCTATGTCGTGAAGGAGGATGAACTGGAGTCCCTGCTTTCCAACGCTGAGTATAAGGACAAGATTCCTGACAAAGGATTCATGACAAGCTTCCTGGAGGCTCTCAATATCAAGGAGCAAGGAATTCGGAAGATTCTCTATATCAAGAAGTTCTATTACAAGGTTTCCGTCGGTATCGACTTTACGAAGATAAAGTTCGCCCTTGAAGACGGCATGCTCCTATTTTCTGGAGTGAAGTTCACTAAGCTCCATGATATTACGAGCGAACTCGAGCAGGACTCCGAGGATATCGGTCATACATGGATTCTTAATACAGCTGAAGACAGGACTTCCATTATTCAGAGCCAGGAATACGACCAGTTCAAAGATGCCTATTCGAAGATGCAGGAGGCTGATGTCAAGGAATCCCTGGAGGAAGAAGTTTCTACTCTCTGCACCCAGTATACAAGCGTGTTTCGTTCCAGCATAAAGGAACGTTTTGCCAATGTTGATTTTGTCGACGGAATAGAAGACAGCGACAAGACTTGGTATGCGCTCAAGGAGGCTGGAAGAAACCAGCGGGTGATAGCCGTAGCCTCAAATATGCTAATGCTTACCGACGTTATCGGGAAGACACAATCGCTCGGCCAGGGAGGGGAATCGACCCTTGTCGGAGTCAAAGATTAATACCTGAAAGAATCCTTTCCAGACAAAGGGCGTCCGTCGAATCGAAGGTCGCCCTTTCTTTGCTGTCTATATCTAGGACGGCAGAGACTTCTCCTGAGCGGCGGATAGGGACCACTATTTCGCTTTTAGAAAGGCTGCTGCAGGCTATATGTCCCGGAAACTCTTCAACATCAGGGACAACGAGCGTCTTGTTCTCTTTCCATGCACTTCCGCATACGCCCTTCCCGAAGGGAATATGGAGGCATGCTACCGGCCCCTGGAAGGGTCCGAGAATCAGTTCGTTGCCGCTGACCCTATAAAAACCGGTCCAGAAGAAGCCGCATTTTTCCTGAAGGACAGCGGCAACCTCGGCCATTATGGCGACCTCGTCGCTCTCGCCCTCGACAAGGGAAAAGATAGCTTCCTCGGCTTCCTTGTACATCCTTTTTTTCCGTCCGGCTTCAGAGGATGCATATTCGAAAAGGGAAACCGGAAGGTGACAATAGCCATCCGGATTTTTCTCGAGATAGTCCTGATGGTATTCCTCGGCAGGGTAGAAATTCTTAAGAGGAAGGACTTCTACGGCGATTGGTTCGGAGTACTTTGCGGACTCATGGCTTATAAAATCCGAAATTACCGGAAGGTCCTTATTATCAATGTAATAAATCCCTGTACGATACCGAGTCCCTTCGTCGTGCCCCTGTCTGTTTAGGGAAGTAGGATCTATGGATTCGAAGTAAAGGCGAAGGAGAGTCTCCAGTGGTAGGACAGAGGGGTCGAAGGAGACATGGACCGTTTCAGCGAATCCTGTCTTGTCAGTATAGACCTCCTTATAAGTTGGGGCAGAGGTGTTTCCATTGGCAAATCCGACTTCGGTAGCGACAACACCGTCAATGAGTCCGAGATATTTTTCGGCGCCCCAGAAGCACCCCGCGGCGAGATATATTTCTTTCATAAAAATAGCATGTCAGTACAAACCTTGCGAAGTTATGAAAAATATTGCCATATTCGGATGAAAAGAGTATATTTGTTGATAATCATGTAATAAGTAACACTTTATGGCAGGCAGTTTTTTTGCGGTTGATCTCGGTGCGACAAGCGGAAGGACGATTCTCGGGAAAGTGACTCAGGAGGGGATTTCTCTTGAAGAAGTCAATCGTTTCCCCAACCACCTTCTTCGCATTGGAAACAGTTATTACTGGGATATTTACGAGCTTTATCGCAATATCGTGGAAGGGCTTAAGAAGGCTTCATCCATGACTGAGATTGCATCAATCGGTATCGATACATGGGGAGTCGACTTTGTCTGTGTCGGTAAGGACGGGCAATTCCTCCGCCTCCCTAGAAGCTACCGCGATCCCTATACCGAAGGCGCTCCTGAGGCTTTTTTTGAGAGATTTGACCGCTCGGAAGTTTATCGCCTTACAGGGATTCAGGTGATGAATTTCAATTCTCTTTTCCAGTTCGATGCCATGCGAAGGAGCGAAGATTCCGCCCTGGCGGCAGCAGATAAGATACTGTTCATCCCGGATGCCATCAGTTATATGCTGACCGGAGAGATGGTCTGCGAATACACCATAGCAACTACTGCTCAGATAGTTAATGCGGCGACAAGAAGACTTGAGCCTTCGATTCTAAGTGCCGTCGGGCTAAGCGAGGAACATTTCGGAAGGTTCGTCTATCCTGGCGAAAAAGTAGGCACTCTTTCTTCGGAGTTACAGTCTCTAACGGGCCTGGGTCCGGTGCCTGTCATTGCCGTTGCCGGTCATGACACCGCATCTGCCGTCGCTTCGGTTCCGGCATCTTCGGAGGACTTCGCCTATCTTTCCAGCGGGACATGGTCTCTTATGGGAGTGGAAACTCAGAAGCCTGTCATAACTCCAGAGATGGAGCGTCTCAACTTTACCAACGAAGGGGGAGTTGACGGCACTATCCGGGTTCTCAAGAATATCTGCGGAATGTGGCTTCTGGAGCGCTGTAAGGCTAGTTGGGGCGACGTTTCATACTCTACTCTTATCGATGAGGCACTCGCTGCAGAGCCGGGAAGAAGCCGCATCAATCCGGATGCCCCGGAGTTTGCAAATCCGGAGGATATGGAGAAGGCCATAAAGGATTATTGCAAGGCCCATGAGGAGCCGGTTCCCGAGACCCGCGGCCAGATAGTAAGGTGCATCTATGAGAGCCTCGCGGCTCGTTATGCGGAGGTCCTTGAGAACTTAAGGTCATTGACCGGCAAGAAGATTGAGACACTTCATATCATAGGCGGAGGGAGCAGGAATGATCTTCTCAACCAATGGACCGCCGATGCCGCCGGAGTCAAGGTCGTTGCAGGTCCATCGGAAGCGACCGCATGCGGAAATATCATGATTCAAGCAATTGCTGCCGGAGTCGCTAAGGATGTCGCTTCGCTCCGGGCGATGCTCTCTTCGTCCTCCGAGCTCAAGACATTTTATCCATCAGAAAAGTAACACAAAAAAGATAAGCAATATGAAAGAAGCACAGATTCTCAAGGCGTATGAGATTGCCAAAGAACGTTACGCAGCCCTTGGTGTGGATACCGACAAGGCTGTGGAAGCACTTGAAAAACAGCTGATTTCGCTCCATTGCTGGCAGACCGATGATGTGATTGGTTTCGAAAGGGGAGAGGCCCTTTCCGGTGGCATCCAGACGACCGGCAACTATCCCGGCCGGGCCCGCAATATCGACGAGGTAAGGGCCGATCTTGAGTTTGTAAAGACCCTTCTTGCCGGCAACCACCGTGTCAATCTCCATGAGATATATGGCGATTTTGGCGGAAAAGTGGTTGACCGCGACGAGGTTACAGTCGACTATTTCAAGAGCTGGATCGATTGGGCCAAGGCCAATAATTTCAAGCTCGATTTCAACTCGACTTCTTTCTCTCATCCAAAGAGCGGCGACCTCAGTCTTGCCAACCCGGATCCTGCTATCCGCGAATTCTGGATCGAGCACACAAAGCGCTGCCGGAGGATTGCAGATGCGATGGGAAAGGCTCAGGGAGACCCTTGTATAATGAATATCTGGGTTCATGACGGATCAAAGGATCTCACTGTCAATAGGAAATATTACCGCGAACTTCTCGCCGCATCTCTCGATGAGATTCTCAAGGAGGATCTTCCCGGAATGAAAAGCTGCGTCGAACCGAAACTCTTTGGTATCGGCCTTGAGAGCTATACAGTCGGTTCGATGGACTTCTATGAGGGCTATTGCGCTTCCAGAAAGGTTATTTATACCCTCGACACCGGCCATTATGAGCCGACCGAGAATGTTGCCGACAAGGTTGCATCCCTCCTTCTCTTTGTTCCCGAGCTTATGCTCCATGTCAGCCGCCCGGTTCGTTGGGATTCTGACCATGTGACTATCATGAACGATCCTACCCTTGATCTTTTCAAGGAGCTTGTCCGTGCAGACGGTCTCGATAGGGCGCATGTCGGTCTCGACTATTTCGATGCTTCAATCAACCGTATCGGAGCCTATATCATCGGCACTCGTGCAACTCAGAAATGCATCCTCAGCGCTCTTCTGGAGCCTCTTGGGAAGCTTCGCGAGTATGAGGCCAAGGGACAGTTCTTCCAGAGACTTGCCCTCCTCGAAGAGGCCAAGACCCTCCCGTTCGGTGCCGTATTCGACTATTTCAACTACAAGAACGGCGTACCTGTAGGCGAAGAGTTCATCGGTTGCATAGAGCAATATGAAAAAGAGGTGACTTCAAAGAGATAAAAGGCTCTGGAATAATATTTGCATAATTCTGAATTCATGCTTTAGACTGTAGAATCAAATCAATAAGGTATGAAGGCAAAAAATCTAATTTTCTTGATGATCAGCGCAGCGCTGGTCCTCTTTACAGCTTGCTCCAAGGATGAAAAGACAGGAGCGTTTCAGACCGGAAAATTTGAAATTTCCCAGGCCGGAAGTCCTTATGCAGCAATCGAATTGACAGAAAACGGAGAGTATATCGTGACAAAGAATGCCGTTTCAGTCAAGGCTGATGCAGACAATGCAGATCTCGATGATGTTTGGCTTTATGGAAAGTTCTCTTATTTGGACGGACGTTATATCCTCCGCGGATTCGGTGAACTTACAGTCAAGGATCTAGGAAACGGACGATTCACACTCGCAGTGAACCCTACTGTCGGACAGCCGGTAGTTGTGGATGCGCAGCTTGGAACCAAGATAGAACAGACGAGAATCAACAATCTTCTCTGCCGTCACTGGAATCTCAAGGACACAAAGATAACCCTTGATCTCAACGGTCTCAAGCTTGACCTTTCTTCTTTCGGAGCTCTTTTAAAACTCCTCGGTCTTGACAATAGCAATCTCAGCGAGGATTTTGATGGCCTTATCATTACTGAATCAGGCTCTTATGCAGTCGTTTACGATGGCCATAAGGTCAATGTCGGTTCATGGCAGTGGCAGAATGCTGCAGACGGCTCGCTCGTTTGCAATTGGGACAATTCTTATGCCTCTTGGTTTAAGGATTATCATTTCTCCGGAGCTACTGTTGTAGCTGTTACAGAGGGAGAGAATGGTGCCCCAGACCAGCTCAAGGTCAGCGAGATTTTCGACAGTACTCTCAAGAAGGACTATATAATCTTCTCAAATTACAAGACCTACAATGTTACTGTTGAGTATACTTTTGAAGAGGCTCCAGTAGTAGAGGAATAGCTTATTGAAGCATTATACATGCCCAGCCGCCGCGAGAGAATCTTGCGGCGGTTTTCATTTTAAGCTCTTCTGCCGCATCCTCGATGGCTTTGACATCTGATTCAAAGAATCCGCTAAGCAGTATCGTTCCGCCCCGCTTTAAGGAGCGGACGTAGGTGGAAAGGTCCTCGATAATTATATTGCGGTGGATATTTGCAAGGATAATGTCGTAGCTTCTGAGCTGGAGTAGGGAAGCGTCACCGCAAAGGGTGCGTACTCTCGTCCCTACGCGGTTCCAACGGGCATTTCCCCATGCGGAGCGGGCTGCGACTGCATCTATGTCGATAGCAGTTACGACCGAAGCCCCCATCTTTGCGGCAAGGATGGCAAGCACTCCGGAGCCGCATCCCATGTCGAGGACGGAATGACCTTTTATCCTCTCTTCAATCCCCAGCATGGCGCTCATCATCATATAAGTGGTATCGTGGGAACCTGTGCCAAAGGCCATCTGAGGGTCTATCCAGATATTATACCGGGTTTTTGGAACATCCTTATTCTGTGACGACTTTATCGTTACTTTTCCGTCAACGACTATGGGCTTGAAAGAGGACTCCCATTCTTTGTTCCAGTTTTCCCCCTGCACGAGGGTCGCTTCGAATGAATCGACCTCTCTGATGCCTGAAAGCACTACTTTAAGGTCTCTCTGGCTATAGAGGTCCTTTTGGATATAGCATTTAATCAGGGGCGGCTCTTCTGTGAAAGCCTCATAAGGAAGAGAGGACACTTCCGCGATTACAATCTCTGATAGTTCTTCTGAATAGTCCCCAAGCTTTATCGAGACTTCTATATACTGCTCACTGTTCCTCATTGGTCGGATTGTTCTTGGCTTTTTCGATCTCGGCTATCTCTGCTGCGCTGAGCTCCCCTGATTCAGTTGAGTATCCCTCCTTGGCCTTTTTGTCTTCGACGAGAGTCTGGGCTTTGTTCTTCTCTATAGCCTTCTCGACGCCTAGATCGAAAATACTGTGGATAGATTCTATCAGGTTATACTGGACGGCGTTGAGCTCTTTTGTGAATACCGGAATCTTGGTGCTCGGGTAGAGGGCTCTGCCGAGCTTGAATTTCATGTGCCCGAAGTCGGTGCCGAAGACATTTATGCCAAATTTGATAGGAATCGGGGTCTTGATGCCGGAAATATGGTATTTGAATGATTCGTCGAGGCGCTGGATGCCGCTCGCTGCGAGGGTGTAACGGTCGACATTGAGAATGAAGGGAAATACCTCCAGGGTGTTTTCCCTGATGATTCCTTCCACGCTCATCTTGTCTACAATTGCCTTTTTCTTATTGCGGAAGAGGAGATATTTGGCTATCTGGGCGAACTGCTCGTTGTTGTCGAGTGTGAGGTTCGCTCCGGATATTTTCATGACTCCGTCTATCGAAGGAAGGATTAGGTTCATCTTTCGGTCGATGTCAGAGGTCGCCACCAGTTCGCAGTCGAGCATGCCGGAGAAGGATTGGAGCATCGGGAGGATGGTATCGACAGCGGGCATTAGGGTTATGACCTTTTCTGCAGTAATATTTACCATGTTGAGGTCGAATCCGGCCTTGATGTCATCCTTCGTCCTGGTTGAATAGAATCCTTCGAAGTAGAGATCGCCCATGTTGGATTCGGCAACCGCATTGGTTATCTGGAGACATCTCTGTTTCATCGCAAGGTCTGCGGCTGCCCATGTAATATTGAGGCTGTCGTATTTGACTTTAGTTGCTTCGATGGCGACGGTAGCATCTATATTTGCAGGGATGACGATAAGTGAAGAAGCGGAAGAATCAGGCAGCTCGGTATTCTCAATCCTCGATTCGAGCTCTTTTTCTGTTACATACTCGGCTAATTCCTCGTGCTTATGGAGCTTTCTGTAGGCGAAAGCATTCATTATCTCATTGACATCGATATTCTCAGAAGAAAGTTTCGCATCAAGCCCGATAATTCCTCTCCCGCCGGTAAGAACCCTTCTTAAACCTTTCAGTCCGATTTTACCGGTAACGTCTGAAGAACCGGAACGTACGGTAGCCTTCTTTAGGTCAATCTTGTCGTTGGTAAAGTCTCCGTCAACGTTCTGGAGCATGTTTTTAAGAGGGAAAGAAGGTGTCATGTAGACTCCTTCGTCAAGCTTGAGGTTACCGCTGATTTCCCACTCTTTCAAGTATTTCGAGATACTTTCACCGAGGTTGATGGAGATATCGTGAGACCGGAATTCCTTGTCTTGAAGCCAGACGGGAAGCTCTCTCGGCCGCTCTGCACGTCTTTCCCTACGCTCCATAGCGACGGCCTTGTGCATGGATGCTGATAGATCGAGGGCGAGATTCTTTCCGCTGATGCGGCTCTTGGATTCGCTGAAACCTACTTTTTCATTGGCCGATGTAAGCCTCAGCTTTGCAGGTGTTTCACCGTTGGAAGGGGTTATTCTGAAAGTCTCCGTAGTATTGTTTATCGTAAGGAGCATGTCGGAGTTGTCCTTGAGAGAAAGCCTTTCTCCTTTTATGACGCCCATGAAAGGGGTCATCGCCTTAACTCCGGATTTGAGGAGAGCCGCCGAGTTCTGAGCGAGGATCGTGAGCTTTCCGCTCCGAATGAACATATTGTCCTTAATCCTGACATCGGCCGTATCCAGGATGGCATCGAGCGAGAGCACCCTGGCTCCTTTTTTCATATTGCCGTCGATCTTGTTCCCCTTGGTCTCAATCTTTATATTTCCCTTCGGGATATAGGCTTTTATGGTGTCGGGGGCATCGTCGATGCGGAGTTGGTTGATTGCGATATCACCCTTTATATCGGCGTTTCCAATCTTAGCCATATTCAGCTGGGAGAGCCTTGCCGTTCCCTTCAAACTGCCGGATAGAGATCCCGTCCCAGAGATGCCTCTTGATGAGGTAAATGCCCTTGTAAGGGAATCCACGCGCGAATTGATACGCCCGTCAAGTTTGAATAGAGGGTCTTCTCCCAGGAGGCTTTCGGCTCCTCCTGTAGCCTTTAGCTGGACTCCGACTATATCGAGGAGAAGTTCGCTGACATCGAGGTCGAGTTTCATGTTCTCATCGGTCTCTGCTGTTGCATTCAGTCCGAGGAAGGCCTTTCTTCCAAGACCCTCATAATCAACTGATGCCTTCGGGATAACTATCTCCGCGATAAGGTCCGGGAGTGTCTTTCTGGAAGGGTTGTAGTATCCATCGCAGATAGCGTCTAGGGAAATCTTGGCGTCGGTCTTTATCTTTTTGAGGAAAGGGAAATTGTCCTTGAACTCTTCGACCAGTTCTCCGAGAGGGCAGTCGTCTATCAGCGCTTCCGCTTTTATGAAAGTGCTGTCCGGATAGAGTACAACGTCCCCATTTCCAGTCATTTCCAGCGAAGTTACCTTAAGATCCATGCTCTTTATGGAAACTGCGGCAGCTCCATCTTCTCGTTCGGGCATATTCCCGGATGCCGCCAGAGATACGGGGACAGCGATTCTGCCGAAGCTGCCGGTCGCCATAAACAACCTCGCATCGGTTTCTATGTCCATGTTCTCTTTGTCCCCTTCGAGCCCCAGACGGTCAATGGCAACAGCAATGGTATCTTTCGGAAGCCTTCCGGAAACGAACATGCTGTCGGCTTTGAGCCCTAGAAGGCTGTTGCTGAGGTCCTCGGTATTGACAAGTCCATTGAAATGGATAGTCTTCATCGTAAGAAGTCCGAAGAGAGTGTCGGCAGGGTCGGTGAATACTATGAAAGGACGCTCGGTGAGCTCAATTTTCTTGACTTCTATTTCCGGTAGGGGAGTCTTTGTCGTATCTTCATCATTCTTGCTTATGGGGAGAATGTCCCATGAAGCAGCAGTGGAGTCGAAATAGTGGGCGAAAATCCTCGGATGCTTAAGCTCCACGGCGTGGATGTCAATCTTCTTTTTCTTTAGAAAACTAAGGTAATTGACTGAGGCTGAGAACCTTCTGAAAGAAGCCAGGGTGTCGGCCGCCTCCGCTCTTCCGGCATTGATAAGAGAAAACCGGCTCGTGGTATCGGTCCTCAATGAGTCAAAGCGGGAATATCTGTCATGGGGATAAGTCAGCGAGCAGTCGTCTATTGAGACATTGAGATATGGGAAACTCTTCAGAACCGAGGCTCTCACCTCGCTGAAAGAAAGGTCTCCTTCGATATATTCCGAAGCAATATTCCTGACTATTTTTGTCAGGTACTTCGGAGTCATGACTGCCTGGAGAGCAATCAGCAAGACCGCCAGTAGCACCGCAATCCCAATAAGGACTCCTTTCAGTATTTTTCCCCCTTTCATCGCGTCAGAAAAATGGAATATACAAATATAATAAAAAAATACCGGCCGATAATACTATCAGCCGGTACCTTAAAAGTCTTAGCAGTTATTACTGCTCCTCCTGAAGCCTGAGGTGCTGTACATAGATAGCCTTCTGCATGGCTACTCTCTTCTTCTCTGAAGGCTTTTCGAAGTTCTTGCGGGCGCGCATCTCACGGACGGTCCCTGTCTTTTCGAATTTCCTCTTGAATTTCTTAAGAGCTCTCTCGATATTTTCACCTTCTTTGATCTGTACGATAATCATGCTTTTACACCTCCTTTTCTCATCGGGACTGCAAAGGTAGAAATATTTTATCGATTTGCAAGCAGTTCGACAAATTTTTTCATTCCCTTTGTGGCTACGTCCTTTATATGGGTAATCCTCGGGTCGTGGACGGGAACATCTTGAGGGTCAATCACATAAATAGGGACGTTGTTGCCTGCATACCGGTACAGTCCGGCTGCGGGGTAGACCTGCATGGATGTGCCTACGATGAGGAGGATATCAGCCTTTTCGACGATGTCGATGGCTTTTTCTATATTCGGGACAGCTTCTCCAAAAAAGACGATATGGGGCCGGAGCTGCTCGCCGTTCGGCGCTTTGTCTCCGAGATGGACCTCGTCGTATCCGATGTCAATTACTTCATCGGTCCGGTATGTGCTTTCATAAAGACCGTCTTCCGGGCGGACCTTGGTAAGCTCACCATGGAGATGGAGAACCCTTGTCGAGCCGGCCTTTTCGTGGAGATTGTCGACATTCTGGGTGATGACCTGCACGTCGTAATCCTTCTCAAGGTCCGCGATGGCAATGTGGGCGGCATTCGGCCTTGCATCTTTCAGCTGCTTTCTCCTCTCATTGTAGAAGTCAAGGACGAGCCCGCGGTTGCGGTACCATCCCTCTATAGAAGCGACTTCATTGACGTCATATTTCTCCCAAAGGCCGCCGGAATCCCTGAAAGTGGCAAATCCGCTCTCGGCGCTTACTCCGGCTCCTGTAAGAACAGCTATTTTCTTCTTTTTCATCTTCTAATCTTTCTTTTCGTAGAAGTATTTCTTCACCCAGTATTCGAATAAAGGATCGATGATTGTCGGGACGTCGTTGCGGTCGAAGGTGACTATTTCCTTTTTCATAAGAGCGTCCTTGACCCTCTTTACATTCGCAGAGGAGTTGAGGGCGTATTTCCTTACGACCTCTGACGAACTCAATCTCGGGCAGCCGTCTATGATTGCGGCGAGGAGGTTGACCTGATGGGTGGTGAGAGAGTTCATTATAGAGCGGAAACGGGGCTCATGGATGGCCAGAATGCAGTCGAGGGCTTCCATCAGGATAGGCTCCATTATGTAACCCTTCGATTTTGAGTCGCAGATGGATACGAAGTGATTCATATACCAGAGGTTGTTTCGGAAAAGCCTGCATGCTCCAAGGAGAAGATCCCTGTCGATAACCTTTCCGCTGGCGAGAAAGCCCTTGACCAGATGCTCGACAATATCTTTCTCGTCCACATCCTGGAGAGAAAAGTGCTCGACGCAGCGGTACAGATGCCTTCCTCCGTAGAAGATCTCCTTCATGGCGTTGATCATGGATCCGCACATTATGTAAGAGAAGGGGGCTTTAAGGGAAGTCCTCATCTCTTTAATGACTTCTTCCATGCAATTAAGGATCTCGTCCCCCTCGTCTATCATCATGATGTTCTGGAATTCGTCGATGATAAGAATCATCGGCTCATTCTTCTCAGAAGCAATCCTATATGGCATCCTGAGCACATCCAGAAGGTCATTTTCGTCCGGGTCCCAGTTGAGGGAGAGGACCTCGTCTGAATCGGAGAAACGGTCTTGGTCGAAAACGAGGTGGGTATTTGCGAGATACTTTCCGGCATAGGCGGAATACTCGGATGGGGTTGACGCGTTCATCCTGATAACGGTGGATCCGAAACGGGTTATGAACGCTCCGAACGAGCGCACATTCAGTACAGAGAACTGCCCGACCCTGAACCCTTTTCCAGAGACCCTCATATTGAAAAGGGTCTGCTGGATAAGGGACATCTTGCCGGTTTTCGGTGGCGACGAGATGACGACGTTCTCGTGCTGGGTCAGTAGGTTCTGGAGTATGGCGCACTCATTCTTGCGTCCGATGAAATTTTTCCCGGACACATACTTGTCGTAAATGAATGGTGAGTCCATTTCCTCTTGTTATCTACTCGGCGGGAGCTTCTGCGGGCGCTTCTTCGGCAGCTGCCGCAACTTCCTCAATTGCAGGTGCTTCCGCTTCTGTAGCGGCTTCCTCTACAACCTCTTCGACAGGCTCCTCGGCGACTTTGCACTTGAAGGGATTTCCGGTCTTCTCGTAATTCTTCCAACCGCAATATCCGAGGCATGCAAGGATGGCAAGGATGAGGATCCATATGATAGCCTTTCTTCTGCGGGCTCTCTTTCTTGCCTCAGGGTCTACAGCGGTGAGTTTCGGGTACTTGACAACACTTGTCAAAGTCTTTCCAAACTTGTTGTTGACAAGAGAAGAGGCGTTGATGGCCCATCCGTTGGCATTGAGCATGGGACCAAGATCTCTCTTGCGGATTTTTCTCCATGCGATAAATACAGAGGGCAGGGAGATAACGAGCATGAGAGCGATGATAAGAACGATCCACTGCCACCATGAGAGAGATTTAAGGACGGCGAGAATTGCAACGAGAACTCCGGAAACGGCGGCGAAGGCGATAGTGATTCCTGCGAGCTTTCCGATATCGAACGGGGCGGCTTTTGTTGCTGCCTCGGCTCCTGCAGCAGGAGCTGTGGTCGCGCCCTCTGTGATCTTGGAGAGGGTCCCTTCTCCCTTAGCCTCCTTGTCGGCGGCAGCCTTGTCAATCTTGTCTGAGATCCAGCGGGCAGCCTTGCGATATGGAGCCCAGAATGCCTGGCTGAGGCTGATAGGATTCTCAACTATCTGGGTGACAGTTGCATCCCATGCGTTGCCGTTGCGGTCATAGAAGACGGCGTTCTTTCCAACGCGAAGGTCGTCGACTTTGCCCTTGGTGAGAACGGCTGCGATATTCATGCTCTTTCCGAGATCCTTGGACGAGCATGCGCAGTAGAGGATATACATACCGCTGAGGCCGGCTATTCCTGCGTGTTTTCCCATGTCTTCGACGCGGATACACAGATCGGTCGACCGCTGGTCGATATAGAGTCTTCCTGCCTGGAATACGGCCTTCTGGTCGGGATCATAGAAGGCAGTGAAGTTCACATAATTGTCAAGATACTGCTTGATGTTCTTGAAAAGACGGAGGAAATTACCTACAGCTTCGATTGCAAGAGCTTCCGGTTCCAGTTCCTTGTCTTTTTCGACAAGGGCGAGGAGGGCGTCTTTCTTGTTCTCTTTGAGGACCTTCTCAACGGCCTCGAGCCCGAGTCCTTCAACTTCGGCACCTTTCTTTGCGTCCTTCCAAGCTGAGAAAGCAGCGAACTTACCGACAATTGCGTTCCACTCTTCTTCGCTGAGGGTATCCTTCTCAGGGGCGACAAGTCCTTTGAAAACGCCCACTGCAGCCTTCCAAGCCGGATTGAGGCCTTTTACAAGAGGAAGTACTCCTTCTTTTGAAGGTCTGGCAAGAGGGTAGGATGCAATCTCTGCTTCTTTTTTTGAAAGGTCTTCTGCGCTGATCTGACCGAGCTTCTCTATAGACATGTCGAGAGTCTCGGCTGCGGACTCGTCGAATGCTATGAGCTTGCATCTCATGAAATAATCGGCGACCTTGTCCTTCAGGGCGTCTACTGCAGCGAGAGCGGCTTCGGTGTCATCTCCAAACGGGAAAATATCCTTTTTGCCTTCTTCTGCGGCGTCTTTCCATGCCTTGAAATCTGTGCAGGCAGTGTAGAACGCTTCGATATTCTCAGCGGTTACTCCGTCTGCTCCGCTGCGGTCCGCGCTCTTTCCGATTGTCTCGGAGATAGTGGTGATGAGCTCCTTGAGAGCCTCCTCATCGGCTGAGGCGGGGGTAATAATCCCATCTCCATTAAACTTGGACTCGGCAAAAATCTTGGTGTTATCCTCAGTGTCCTCGAGAGCGATGCTGTCTTTCTCGAGTTTCAGGTTCTTCAGGATCTGAACAGCTGAATCATGGAGCTTCTTGCCTTCTTCGCTTTCCTCATTGAACTCGGAGAGGGGGAGAGATGAGTCGCCATTGAGGACAAGGTCTTTGTTCTTGATCACATCGGTGACGTACTTTCCTGCAGCAATAACTTCTTCTGTCCTGATCTTGCCGTCTTTATTGGTGTCGAGCAGGTCAAGGAATTTCTGGTCGAACTCGAGACCCTGGACCGGGCTGCTCAGGACAGTCCACATTTTTTTGTCCAGTTCACCGAGGTGGGCGATGTCTTCGCCGGAAGTGATTTTTACCCTGACTTCGCCGCCGACGGAAGCGAATTTCCAGTTGTAGGATTTATTTTCCATAGGAGATTGTATTGAGTTTAACATTTTAGTTTCACATATATGCAAAAATGGAAATTATTTTTGTGATTGACAAATATTTCATTACCTTTGCAGTCCAATTTTTGAGATGACCGCTAAGCTTAATCAAGTGCTGTCCAAAGGGAGAGCCGCTTACGGCCGAAAACTTTTAATAAGTTTTGTAACATGTACGCAATCGTAGACATTGCAAGCCAGCAGTTCAAAGTAGAAGCTGGGATGGATATCTTTGTCAACCGCCTTCAGGCTGACAAGGGTGCTGCAGTTGAGTTCGACAAGGTTCTCCTTCTTCAGGACGGAGAGGCAGTAAAGGTCGGTACTCCTTACGTAGAGGGTGCAGTTGTCAAGGCTACCGTCCTCGATGACGATGCCAAGGCAGACAAGGTGCTCGTTTTCAAGAAGATCCGCCGCAAGGGCTTCCAGACTCTCAACGGTCACCGTCAGAAACTCACCAAGCTTCACATTGACGCTATCGCTTAATTACAGGAGGATTCATTATGGCACACAAGAAAGGTCAGTCAAGTTCAAAGAACGGTCGTGAGTCACATAGCAAGAGACTCGGTATCAAGAAGTTCGGAGAAGAAGTCGTAAAGGCAGGCAACATTCTCGTCCGTCAGAGAGGTACTGTCCACAATCCCGGACAGAACGTCGGAATGGGTAAAGACCATACTCTTTACGCACTCGTAGACGGTACTGTAAAGTTCTCCAGGAAAAGAGAGGACAAATCCTACGTTTCAGTCGTTCCTTTCGAGAACTAGTTCCGGAGGTTTGTCCCGTACAGCAAGTCAGGAGGTCATGCACTCTGGAAGCGCATGCCCTCCTTTTGTTTTTAATCAGAATTAATTATGCTTACACTGAAAGTGCTCCGTGACAATCCGGAGAAAGTGATTGAGAGACTCGCAGTCAAGAATTTTGACGCACGCGAAATAGTTGAAAAAGTGATATCCCTCGACGATAGGAGGAAGGCTCTCCAGACAGAGTCTGATTCTCTCCTTTCAGAGCAGAAGAAGGCCGCAGCGGCAATCGGTATGCTTATGAAGCAGGGAAAGAAAGAGGAAGCCGAGGCTGCAAAGAAAGAGGTCGCCTCTCTTAAGGCCCGTTCAACAGAACTCCTCGCTCAGGCTGAAGAGAACAATAAAGAGCTTGAATCTCAGCTTGTTCTGCTCCCAAATATGCCTTGCGAACTCGTTCCTCTCGGAAAGAGTGCGGCTGACAATCTCGTCGTAAAGGAAGGCGGTCCGGAGCCGGATCTCCCCGAAAATGCCCTTCCTCACTGGGAGCTTGCGAAGAAATATGATATCATAGATTTTGACCTCGGAGTCAAGATTACAGGCGCTGGATTCCCTGTATATAAAGGAAAGGGAGCGAAGCTTCAGAGAGCTCTCATCAACTATTTCCTCGATCGCAATACAGCGGCCGGATACAAGGAAGTCGAGCCTCCGGTGGTAGTCAATGCCGCTTCCGGTTTCGGTACAGGCCAGCTTCCTGACAAGGAGGCCCAGATGTACTATGTCGGCCTCGATGATTTCTATCTGGTTCCTACGGCTGAGGTCCCTGTGACTAATATTTTCCGTGATGTCATCCTTCCGGAAGATGCTTTCCCTCAGAAGCTTACTGCATATACACCCTGCTTCCGCCGCGAGGCCGGTTCTTATGGTAAGGATGTCCGCGGACTCAACCGTCTCCATCAGTTCGACAAGGTAGAGATTGTCCGTGTTGAGAAGCCTGAGAACAGCTATGCCGCCCTCGATGAGATGATTGCTCATGTAGAGAGCCTTGTGAAGGAGCTTGGACTTAAGTATCATATCCTCCGTCTCTGCGGCGGCGATATGAGCTTCACCTCTGCCATCACCTATGATTTCGAGCTCTATTCAGCTGCTCAGGGCCGTTGGCTTGAAATTTCTTCCGTCTCCAATTTCGAGAGCTATCAGGCCAACCGTCTCCATCTCCGCTACAAGGACGAGAACGGCAAGACCCAGCTCTGCCATACTCTCAATGGCAGTTCCCTGGCTCTTCCGAGAGTCGTTGCAGCCCTTCTCGAGGATAATCAGAAAGACGGTTACATCGAGATTCCGGAAGTACTTCGTCCTTACACCGGATTCGATCGCATAGATTAAGAATAATTTGTATCTTTGTCTTCCGAGATGGGAAAAGACAAAGTAATACTCGGAGTCGATCCCGGAACCAATCTGCTTGGTTTCGGGATTATCCGTGTGTCCGGGAAGAAGGCAGAGTATGTGGACATGGGTGTTCTTGACCTGAGAAAGGATAAGGACAACCTTCAGAAGCTCCGCTCTATCTATGACTGTATCTCAGAAGTCTGCAATTCTTATCATCCTGACGAGATGGCAATCGAATCTCCCTTTTATGCCAAAAATGCCCAGGTTATCCTGAAGCTCGGGAGGGCCCAGGGAGCTGCAATGATTGCCGCCATGGAACATGATATCCCCGTGACTGAATATGCCCCGAGGCGGGCTAAAATGGCGATTGTCGGAAATGGAGCGGCATCGAAAGAACAAGTTGCCTTGATGCTCGAAAAGACTCTGGGAGTCAAACTGGAGTCTAAGTTCCTGGATGCTACCGATGCTCTTGCCATAGCCCTCTGCCATCACTATGAGACACTCAATCCTCTAGGCTCTGCGGTTAGCAAAGGAGGATGGGAAAAGTTTATCAAGGACAACCCGGACAGGGTAAAATAAATCCTCTGTATCGATTAAACTTGCCGCGTGGGGGAGTGTCTAAATAAGCGTTAATAGTTAGAAGTTTTGTATGAAAAGGACATTATTCACGTTGGTTAGTGCCGTTGTTTCGCTCTTTTTCTCAATTTCGGCAGCAGCCCAGAATTACAATCTTACAGTATCTCTCGAGGATAAGGATACTGGCGAGCCGGTCGGCTTCGCAACAGTCTCTGTTACTCCGGAAGGAAAAACCAAAGCGACCAAGTATTCTCTCAGCGACAGCCATGGAAAGGCCCGTATTGAGGGAATCAAGGCTGGAAAGTATACAATTAAGGCTGAACTTTTGGGCTATAAGGCCTTTGAGCAAGAGATCAATGTGTCCAAAACTGCAGATCTCGGCATTTTCAAGATGGAGCAGGATAAGGAAGTGCTTGATGCCGCCAATATCTCAGCAGTAGGTAACCCTATCGTAATAAAGAAAGATACGGTCGAATACAACGCTTCATCTTTCAAGACGACGGAAAATGATGCCCTCGAGGAACTTTTGAAAAAGCTCCCCGGAGTGGAAATCAATGAGGACGGTTCGATTACGGCCAACGGAGAGACTATCTCTAAGATAACTATTGACGGAAAGACATTCTTCCTTGACGATCCTCAGCTTGCTACCAAGAACCTTCCAGCAAAGATCGTCGATAAGGTCAAGGTAGTAAAGAAAAAATCCGAGCAGGCCGAATTTACCGGCATTGATGACGGTCAGGAGGAGTATGTCATCGATCTTCAGGTCAAGAAGGGTATGATGAACGGACTCTTCGGGAATGTCATGCTCGGAGGAGGTCACGATGTTCCTTCTTCTCAGGCCGCAACTTCTGATTACCGCTATCAGGGAGCCGGTATGATAGGAAAGTTCACCGACAAGACCCAGATCAGTCTTATTCTCAACGGGAACAATACCAATAACCGTGGTTTCAACGATCTTTCCGGCAGCATGATGCAGGGAATGAGAGGCGGTGGCATGGGCCGCGGCGGCGGTGGCTGGGGAAACGGTAACGGTATTACTACCTCATGGATGGGTGGTCTAAACGGTGCATGGACTCTCTTTGACGGCAAGATGGACCTAGGAGGAAACTATCTTTATAACAATACCTCCCGCTTGGTTGAGGAGGAAAGCTACAAGGAAGTGTATAAGGAGGGCCAGACGACGATTTACCAGAATTCCGGATTCAATGATACATGGTCAGACGGGCACAGGATGGGCTTCCGCCTGGATCATAAGTTCTCTGATAATACATCTCTCCTCATTCAGCCGCAGATAGATTTCGGTCGAGGAAGATACACCGAATTCTCCGACTTTGCTACTTATAACAATGCCCTCACCAACAAGGCTACAGACGGTTTCTCGTTTACAAACGGAAATAATAACAATGTGACTACTCGAGGCTTCGCCCTCTTCCGTCAGAGACTTGGAATCCCGGGAAGGACGCTCTCCCTCATGACCAACTGGAACTTCAGCAATAATTCCATCGAGGGCCTTAATCAGTCGGTGACATATAATTATCTCACCGATATTGATCCTGCCCTAGTGAATCAGCGCTATGACCAGCAGACGACAAACCGCTCTATTTCGGGTAGATTGGTCTACACCGAGCCGATTGGCAATAACTTCTATCTCGAGGGTCATTACGGGTACTCATGGAGGAGAAACAATTCATGGAAAGATACTTACGATAGCGGGGCGATTACGGGAGACTTCAATAAGGATATTCATGAGTACAACAGGACCGGAGAAGTCTATAGCGAGGTCTATTCAAATAGTATTGACAACCGCTCTACATCTCACAGCCCCGGTTTTGACATCGCTTACCAGGAGGGTAAAACCCGTGCCCAGATAGGTCTCAGCGCCAATATTACTTCGACCTACAACAAAACTCTAGACGGGAAGACGGAGAAGGAGTATGAGGATCCGAACAGGTTCAACTGGGCTCCGCAGGCGATGGTATTCTATGATATCAATGATAACTCCTCGCTGAGACTCTTCTACCGAGGCAGTTCATCGCAGCCGTCGACTTCCCAGCTAATGGCTGTTATGGATAACTCCAATCCTCTGAGCCTCAGTTTCGGTAACCCCTCGCTCTACCCTTATTTCAGGCACAATCTAAGGAGCGAATTCAGCTATACCAATAAGCAGACGTTCTTCTCATTCAGGGGTACTCTCGAAGGAGGAATGGTGCAGGATCCTATAGTCAATGCGGTTTGGTACGACGAGTCCAATGTCCGTTATTCGATGCCTGTCAACGGAGACAACACTTATAACGGCAGCTTCAGAATGTTCCTCAATTCACCAATAGCGAAGTCCAACTTCTCCGTTTCATTGATGTCTCGGACGTCTTATACCCAGAGTAATAACTTCACTAGCGAAGGACGTTTCGATATGTCGAGGTTCTACAAAGAGGACGGTTCAATAATGTATGACGACTTTGTGAGCGAGTTCAGCAATATCCGCGAAAAAGAGGGCTTTATCCATAATACGACAAGGAGCCTCTCTATGATGGATCGTCTACGTCTTACCTACAGGAACGATCATATAGAGGTGACGGCGAGCGCCCGTACGCGATTCTCAAAGCCTTGGTATACAATTGCTACCGCTTCCGAGAATGCTACGTGGGCCAATCAGTTGCAGTCCACTCTCAACTGGACTCCCGGGCAGATAGGCCTTACCATGAAGGCTGACGTCGATTACAACTGGTACCGCGGATACATAACCCCGAGAGATGATGAATTCATCATCAATGCAGAGATAAGCCAGCTTCTTTTCAAGAAACAGTTCACTCTGGCACTGAAGGTGTATGACCTTTTGAACCAGGCTAAGAATCTCTCTGTCACCGATACGGATGACTATCATCAGGAAGTCTACAACAATACCCTTGGCCGGTATGTCATCCTTTCCCTTACCTGGCGCTTCGGTACGTTCGGTGGTAGAAACGGTGGCAGGCGCGGCATGGGACCCGGTATGGGCGGCCCCGGAGGCAGCCGTGGACGGCGATAATTGCCTCTTTACATATCATTACAATGAATTCGGGGTGTTTCATTCCGAATTTATTGGTATCTTTGCAAGTTAAATCAAAAAGAGACTACCATTTATGGCGGAAAACAATACTCTACTCGAGAAGGTGCTCGGCCTTCAGGACAAATATAAGAAGCTGGAAGTCCAGCTTGCGGACCCGGAGGTCATCGCTGACATGAAAAAGTTCGTCCAGCTCAACAAGGATTACAAAGAGCTGGAGCCTATCATCGCAGCCGGCCTTGAGTACAAGCGTCTTCTTGACGAACTTGCTCAGGCTAAGGACATGTTCATGAATGAGAAGGATGACGACCTTAAGGAGATGGCCCGTGAAGAGATTGCCGACATTGAGCCCAAGCTCCCGGACCTCGAGCAGAAGATCAAGCTTATGCTGATTCCGGCCGATCCTGACGACAGTAAGAATGCCATGGTTGAGATCCGTGGCGGTACCGGCGGTGATGAGGCTGCGATATTCGCAGGCGACCTCTTCCGCATGTATTCGAAATTCGCGGAGAAGAAAGGCTGGAAACTGGAAGTCAGCGACCAGGCTCCCGGTACATCGGGCGGTTTCAAACAGATAGTTTTCAAGCTCTCCAGCAATACCGACGGAGTCTATGGGATCATGAAATATGAATCCGGAGTCCACCGCGTCCAGAGGGTCCCTCAGACCGAAACTCAGGGAAGAATCCAGACTTCAGCTGCCTCTGTGGCCGTTTTCCCCGAGGCAGGCGAATTCGATATCGAGCTTAATCCCGCTGATATCAGAAAGGATCTCTTCTGCGCTTCCGGTCCCGGCGGACAGGGCGTCAACACTACCTATTCGGCAGTACGTCTTACCCATATCCCCTCCGGAATCGTGGTCCAGTGCCAGGAGGAAAGATCCCAGCTCAAGAATCTCGACAGGGCAATGGAGGAGCTCAGGACAAGGCTCTATAACATGGAGCACCAGAAGTATCTTGACGGCATTGCAGCAAAGCGTAAGACTATGGTTTCGACTGGTGACCGTTCTGCTAAGATCCGTACCTACAATTACCCTCAGGGGCGTGTAACCGACCACCGTATCGGCTGGTCAATGTACAACCTTCCTGTCTTCATGGACGGCGATATCCAGGAATGCATCGACCAGCTCCAGATTGCTGAAAATGCAGAGCGCCTGAAGGAAGCGGGAGAAGAATAATAGATAAGCCATGGCTGACGGAAGAGAACTGGAAGGGCTGATGGCCCTTGGGAAAAAGACTGAGTACCACGACAAATATGCTCCCGAGGTGCTTGAGACCTTTGTCAACAAGCATCAGGACAATGACTACTGGGTGCGTTTCAACTGCCCTGAGTTTACCTCATTATGCCCAATCACAGGTCAGCCTGACTTTGCGGAGATAAGAATCAGTTATGTTCCAGGTGAGCGGATGGTGGAGTCAAAGAGTCTGAAACTCTATTTGTTCAGTTTCAGAAGCGAAGGCTCTTTCCATGAGGACTGCGTCAATAAGATAATGAAGGACCTCATCGCCCTGATGGATCCGAAATATATAGAGGTTACAGGCTTTTTCACTCCGAGAGGCGGAATCTCTATTTTCCCGTATGCCAACTATGGCCGTCCGGGAACTAAATGGGAAAAGCTCGCCGAAGAGCGTTTTGCCCGTCATGAGTAGCGAGTTTAGCATAAGAGAGATAAGTTCAAAGCGGGATATTTCCCGCTTTGTCCGTTTCCCGGAGAGGCTTTATAGGGAGTCCTCCCAGTGGGTGCCTCCGCTTAGGTCTTCCGAGAAGAGATCTCTCCTGTCTTCGGCTCCTTCCAGGTACTGTAAACTTAAAATGTGGGTTGTCGAGGACCGGAAGGGGATTATCCAAGGCAGGATTGCAGGGATGATAAATCCCCGTTACAACGATCTCTATTCGACAAAACGGGCCCGTTTCGGCTGGTTCGACACTATTAAT
>Ga0256404_1001517_pt1 | contig 55556 bp, 42 predicted proteins | sample RumenRJG_01DNA_FD_185990 | JGI IMG/M metagenome (GOLD analysis project Ga0256404, IMG submission 185990) | Bovine rumen microbial communities from Lethbridge, Alberta, Canada - RJG_01 | ecosystem: Host-associated > Mammals > Digestive system > Stomach > Rumen | place: Canada: Alberta | collected... | reverse complement strand
TGCCCCATTGGTTTTCGAAGGACGATGAGGCTGAGATGGAGAAGCATAACAAGGACTACTATGTGCTGACGGACGTGGAACGGCTGTTCCTTCGCTATTTCAGCATTCCTGAAAGGGAGGGTGAGGGTGCGTTTATGAGTGGGCCTGAGATTATGCAAGAGTTGGAAAAACACTCGCAAAAGACGATGGCCGGGGTGACAGCCAATGCCTTTGGTCGTTCAATGACGCGACTTGGCTTGAGACGTGTGGGTCATCATGATACTGACGGCTATTGGGTTCTTGCAGCGTAACAAGGCAAAAAATCCTCCGCCATCATTCCGCTGTCTGTCAGGCAGTTAGGACGGGTGGCGGAGGATTTTTTTTTATTTTTACTTTTTTACCTTTTATTACTCCCAGCCGTAACGATAGTAGACGTAGGTGGTTCCCTGTTTTTTGCAGTAGTATTTTGAGAATTCCTCTGCCGTCAGTTCGTCGAGCCATTTCTGGGCACGATATTCCGTAATGTTCAGCGCATACTGCATCTGTTTGCGCGTGATGGAATGATGCTCCTTCAAATGATTATCGAGGAATTCGACAATCTGTTCGCGGGTGTATGGCTTGTTTCTGCCAGCTGCACCGCGACCGTATTTGTTTTGGGTGGAAATCTTGGACTTCAGCGCTTTTACGAAACTGGGGTCGGGCGTGAAGCTGACACCCTGCACCTCCACATCGTTGGCCGTAATCTTATTGGGGTCGGTGAAGTGCGGCTTGATGGGGTTACCCTCCTCATCGTGCTTCGTTATCAGACCGACTTTCATCTGGAACGTGCCAATACCGTCAATGCGGAACCGCCTGTTCTCGCGCAACTGCTCGATAATCTCATCCCTCAACACACAGAGCGATGACATCATCGTCGTGGTGTTGTAGGTGTTGTGATACTTCAAGTGAGCCAGAAAACCTTTCTCGCTCATCGTGCCATTAGGTATATGACGCACCTGATAGGTGGTCTTCCCCTCCGCATCGGGCAGAGGGTTTGGGAACACGCCGTAGTTTATTTTGTCTGCCATAATCGTCGTTGCATGTCTATTTTGCAGTAAATATACGAATTATGTATTTTCTATTTGTTACTTCCGATGATTTTCGAGATGTCCATCATCATGCCGCCGTTGCCAGCCATGATCTGAGGCATCTTGCCGTCCCACTTCTCAATCATATCCTCCTGGACAATCATCGGAGACAAGGATGCGGCGATGGTGCGGTTGTAGTAGGCTTCGGCATCGGCCTTGATCTTCATGGCCTTGGCGTTACCTTCGGCTTTGGCAACGGCAATCTTGGCGTTGGCCTCGGCCTCCTTCACCTCGTTCTCGGCCTTCAAGGCACTTTGAATGGCGGTGTTCTTGGCGTCAATCATTGACAAGAGTGAGGAGGGTGGGGTAATCTTCGAGGTAAATTCCTCAACGAGGAACCCCTCAGCCATCAGCGACTTCTCCAGACGACTGCGCACGTCGCGCTCGAAGTTGGCTCGGTTCGACATCAGCGAGTCGGAGGTATATTGGTTGGCGCAGGTGCGGTAGGCCTCGTAGATACAGGTGCGGATGTAGCCTTCTTCCAAGTCCTTCACGCCCACGCGATACTTTGTAAAGATGTCGCAGGCCTTGTCGGGATTGATGCGATAAGCAATGGTGGGGTCCATCTCGAAGAGCGAGGCATCCTTTGCATTCACTGAGAATGTCTCATACTGCTTGCGCTGGGTGAACGTGGGGTAGGTGAACACGTTGGTGGTGATGGGGTTATAAAAGACCCAACCTTTGCACGTGCCCTCTACGCCACCGTAGTCCTGCTCGTTGAGCGACCACTTGTGGAAACGGATGCCCACTTCGCCCGAGTCAACTACCGTGCAACACATGGCGAAGAATATCAACACTGCTAAAATGCCGCCTCCAATATAAATCAGCGGACGATACTTCTCTTTCAACATACTATTCATGATTCCTATCAATTATGGTTCCTAATTCCGTGCAAAGATAAAGGGTTTTTCCCAACTATACAAATTTTTGGCCGCTTTATTTGCAGTATTGCCAAATTATGATTAACTTTGCACGCTAAAAGACGACGTTTCACCTTATTAATATATATAAAGAGATATGAACGAAAATGGAAATAAGCAGGGACAGCTGCAGATAGAGTTGCCACAGGACGTGGCGCAGGGCGAATATGCTAACTTTGCCATCATCACTCACTCGAGTAGTGACTTCATCGTGGACTTCGCACGCGTATTGCCCGGAGTGCCTAAAGCACAGGTGAAGAGCCGCGTGATTCTGGCTCCTGAACACGCCAAGCGTTTGCTGGGTGCACTGCAGGAAAACATCATGCGCTACGAGCACGAATTCGGTCCGATTAAGATACCCAACAAGGAGTCGCGCACCATTGCTCCGTTCGGTGTCGGACAGGGCGAAGCATGACGCTGTTAAGCGGGAAAAGCTGGAAATTGAGAAATTGAGAGAGTTAATAATTCCTAAAACGCTTATTTAATGTTAAAAATCATTAGATGGGCGTTTTTTCTTTTATATATATTAGGTGGAACGGAAAAAAAGTTGTACCTTTGCAGCCCGAAACGCCTTTTTGTGAGGGTGCAATAGGTGTAACTGATTGAAATTGAACAAAATAATATATATACAAATTTAAAAATTAAAAGTAATTATGCCTACAATTTCACAATTGGTAAGAAAAGGCAGAAAGGTGCTCGTTGACAAGAGCAAGTCGCCCGCGCTGGACTCATGTCCTCAGCGTCGTGGTGTCTGTGTTCGCGTGTACACAACGACCCCCAAGAAGCCTAATTCGGCTATGCGTAAGGTAGCCCGTGTTCGTTTGACCAACCAAAAGGAGGTCAACAGTTACATCCCCGGAGAGGGTCACAACCTGCAGGAGCACTCAATCGTGCTGGTGCGTGGTGGTCGTGTGAAGGACCTCCCCGGTGTACGTTATCACATCGTCCGCGGTACGCTGGATACTGCCGGTGTTTCAAGCCGCACACAGCGTCGCTCGAAGTACGGAGCAAAGCGTCCCAAGGCTAAGAAGTAAACAAAAGAAATTGGGTTTTTGAGTTTTTAGTTCCCTGAGTGCTCGGAGATGAGCAGACTCGGACAGGTTGAGTAAATGCTCATGAGTGAGCGTTGAAGACGTTAAAAAAACAGCCCCAAGCAAAAATTTTAAATTCAAAACAACAAAATGAGAAAAGCAAAACCAAAGAAGCGTGTGATCCTTCCCGATCCAGTCTTCAACGACAAGAAAGTGTCGAAGTTTGTGAACCACCTGATGTACGATGGCAAGAAGTCCATTTCGTACGAGATTTTCTACAATGCACTCGAGACCGTCAAGGGTAAGATGCAGAATGAGGAGAAGTCTGCTCTGGAGATCTGGAAGCAGGCCCTCGACAATATTACTCCTCAGGTAGAGGTGAAGAGCCGCCGTATCGGTGGTGCTACGTTCCAGGTTCCTACTGAGATTCGTCCTGACCGCAAGGAGAGCATCTCGATGAAGAACATGATTGCATTTGCCCGCAAGCGTAGTGGTAAGTCTATGGCCGACAAGCTGGCTGCTGAGATTATGGATGCATTCAACAATCAGGGTGGTGCCTTCAAGCGTAAGGAGGATATGCACCGCATGGCTGAGGCTAACCGTGCATTTGCTCACTTCCGTTTCTAATTGGTATTAAATAGGTAAAAAAGATTAAAGGATAAAAGGAAATGGCAAATCGCGATTTACATTTGACCCGCAATATTGGTATCATGGCCCACATCGATGCCGGTAAGACCACCACTTCTGAGCGTATCCTGTTCTACACAGGTAAGACTCACAAGATTGGTGAGGTGCACGATGGTGCTGCTACCATGGACTGGATGGCCCAGGAGCAGGAGCGTGGTATCACTATTACTTCTGCTGCTACCACTTGTAACTGGAAGTGGAACGGTAAGGAGTACAAGATCAACTTGATTGACACTCCGGGACACGTGGACTTCACCGCTGAGGTGGAGCGTTCACTGCGCGTACTCGACGGAGCCGTTGCTACATACTCTGCTGCCGACGGTGTTCAGCCTCAGTCTGAGACTGTATGGCGTCAGGCTGATAAGTATAACGTTCCTCGTATCGGTTACGTGAATAAGATGGACCGTTCAGGTGCTGACTTCTTCGAGACTGTTCAGCAGATGAAGGACATTCTGGGTGCTAACCCCGTTGTTATCCAGGTGCCCATCGGTGCTGAGGAGAACTTCAAGGGTCTGGTTGACCTCATCAAGATGAAGGCTATCCTGTGGCACGACGAGACCATGGGTGCTGAGTATGACGTAGAGGATATCCCTGCCGACCTGCAGGCAGAGTGCGACGAGTGGCGCAACAAGCTGCTCGAGGCTGCCGCTGAGTATGACGAGGCCCTGATGGAGAAGTACTTCGACGATCCTAACTCTATCACTGAGGACGAGATCATCGCTGCTATCCGTAAGGGTTGTATCTCAATGGCTTGCACACCTATGCTGCTCGGTTCGTCTTATAAGAACAAGGGTGTTCAGCCTCTGCTCGACTACGTTTGTGCCTTCCTGCCCGCTCCCGTTGACGTGGAGATGGTGATGGGTACCAACCCCAACACCGACGAGGAAGAGGGTCGCAAGCCCAGTGAGGACGAGCCAACAGCTGCTCTGGCCTTTAAGATTGCAACCGATCCCTATATGGGTCGTCTGGTATTCTTCCGCGTCTATTCTGGTAGCGTGAAGGCCGGTTCTTACGTTTACAATCCCCGTTCGGGCAAGAAGGAGCGTATCAGCCGTCTGTTCCAGATGAACTCAAACAAGGAAATTCCTATGGACTCTATCGACGCTGGTGATATCGGCGCAGGTGTAGGTTTCAAGGATATCCGTACCGGTGATACCCTCTGTGACGAGGAGAAGCCCATCGTACTGGAGTCTATGACCTTCCCCGACACCGTGATCTCTATCGCTGTTGAGCCTAAGTCTCAGGCTGACGTTGCCAAGCTTGACAATGGTTTGGCTAAGTTGGCTGAGGAAGACCCCACATTCACCGTTCGTACCGACGAGCAGAGTGGTCAGACCATTATCTCCGGTATGGGTGAGCTCCACCTCGACATCATCATCGACCGTCTGAAGCGTGAGTTCAAGGTTGAGTGTAACCAGGGTAAGCCTCAGGTTAACTACAAGGAGGCCATCACCAAGACCGTTATGGGCTACCGTGAGGTTTACAAGAAGCAGTCTGGTGGTCGCGGTAAGTTCGCTGATATTATCGTAAATGTTGGTCCTGTGGACGACGATTGGGACATCAAGGAGAACGGCGGCCTGCAGTTTGTGAACGAGGTGAAGGGTGGTAACATTCCTAAGGAGTTCATCCCCTCTATCCAGAAGGGCTTCGAGGCAGCCATGAAGAACGGTATCCTCGGTGGCTATCCCATGGACTCGCTGAAGGTTGTCGTAGTGGATGGTTCGTTCCACCCCGTTGACTCAGACCAGCTGTCATTCGAAATCGCTGCCCAGATGGCCTACAAGGCTGTTTGCGCTCAGGCTAAGCCCGTACTGATGGAGCCCATCATGAAGCTCGAGGTGGTTACACCTGAGGAGAACATGGGTGATGTCATCGGTGACCTGAACAAGCGTCGTGGTCAGGTAGAAGGTATGGAAGAGGCTCGCTCTGGTGCCCGTGTCGTTAAGGCTAAGGTGCCCCTGTCAGAGATGTTCGGTTATGTAACCGCTCTGCGTACCATCACTTCTGGTCGTGCTACCAGCTCTATGGAGTACAGCCACCACGCTCCTCTGTCGTCAGCTCTGGCTAAGGCCGTGCTCGAGGAGGTTAAGGGTCGTGCAGACCTCGTATAATGAAAATGTGTGTGGGGCGGTTCTGCCGCCCCATCCATAAAACTCTTCGCTGAGCAAATGACTCTTTAGCGGAGAACAATATTAACAATTTAAACAAAAGAAAAGACAATGAGTCAGAAAATTCGTATCAAGCTGAAGAGCTACGACCACAAACTCGTAGACAAGTCAGCAGAGAAGATTGTGAAGGCCGTAAAGGCTACTGGTGCTATCATCAGCGGTCCAATTCCCCTTCCCACCCACAAGCGTATCTACACCGTTAACCGCTCTACCTTCGTTAACAAGAAGGCTCGTGAGCAGTTCCAGCTGTCAGACTACAAGCGTCTCATCGACATCTATAGCTCTACCGCTAAGACTGTCGACGCGCTGATGAAGCTCGAGCTCCCCAGCGGTGTTGAGGTTGAGATCAAGGTATAGTAAATCCTTCTTCAAATCCATAATAGCGACGTAACCAGCAATGGTTGCGTCGTTTTTATGTAAATTATATTTGGCTTTTCTCTCATTTATTCGTAACTTTTCGCTTCGCGAGAAGTTAGGCGGCATCTCGGAAATGAAAATAAATTAAGATTTATTTTGCATTTCGCTCGATTTGCACTAACTTTGCAGGCATGAAGCAAGTAAGACCTAAAAAGAACCTCGGTCAGCACTTCCTTGTTGACTTAAACATTGCCAAGCGCATAGCCGATACGGTGGACGAGCCGTATGGCGACCTGCCCGTGTTGGAGGTAGGGCCAGGTATGGGCGTGATGACGCAGTATCTGGTGACGAAGCCACGACAGTTGAAGGTGGTGGAGATTGACCGAGAGAGCGTTGCTTATCTGAAGGGAACGCTGTTTAAAGACAATGGGCAGGACACCATCATCGAGGGCGACTTTTTGCGGATGGACCTCCGTGAACTCTTTGACGGGGGACAGTTTGTGTTGACTGGCAACTATCCTTACGACATCTCGTCGCAGATATTCTTCAAGATGATTGACAATCGCGACCTCATTCCCTGCTGCACAGGCATGATCCAGCACGAGGTGGCCCTGCGCATCGCCTCACAACCCGGCACGAAGGCCTACGGCATCCTGTCGGTGCTTATCCAGGCGTGGTACGACGTTGAGTATCTGTTTATGGTCGACGAGACGGTGTTCAATCCACCTCCCAAGGTCAAAAGTGCCGTCATCCGCATGACGCGTAACAACGTCGAGCGTCTGGGCTGTGACGAACAGCTGTTCAAGCGTGTCGTGAAGACAGCGTTCAACCAGCGTCGCAAGATGCTGCGCGTCAGTCTGAAGCAGATGCTGTCCGACCAGCAAATGCCTTTTATTGCCGATTCTTCCTTCGCCATGCTGCGTCCTGAACAGCTCTCAATCGCTCAGTTTGTGGAGCTGACAAACCTTGTAGAGAAGGCCCTTTCCGCCTCGGAATCCTAAAGCCGATTTTTCGGTGTGTTCGGACACAAAACGACAGTGTTCGCACACAATTGGTTGATTTGCATCAAGAAGAATGCGTTTTTTTACCAAAAACCGTTTGCAATCCATTGTTGTTTGCGAAATAGTCCGTACCTTTGCACTGTCTTCAAGAGATAATTAGTTGTTTTAGGAAAAAGATTTTGGTTTTTAGGTAAAAATTTCGACAATAGCGATTGGTTCGAATAAGGTAAAAAAAAGAAAGATTGAATTTAGGATAACGCGACGTCGTGAGACGCACTTTTTCATAGAATTAGGTTTTTAGTTATTGATAGTTAGGAAACTTCCCGCAAGTGAGAACTTGTGGGTTGTTTTTTTTATTGTCGTGGGCAATGGCTTATCCCAGCGTTGTTTGCAGACTGTGGCTTATCCCAGTGTAATCTTCTCTGCCTCTACAGGCTCGTGCAAGAACAGCTGGGCCTGTTCCTTGAATTTCTCCGGATTCTCCGTCGTCATGTATCGCACCTTACCGCTTCGTGTGCAGCGCTGTTCTATCTCCGGATGGCGCTCAAGGTAATCTTGCAGCGAGTTGGCCACGTATTCGCCTTGAGCGATGATGCGAATGCCGCGAGGCATGTATTTGTGGATTTTGGGCAGCAGGAGCGGGTAGTGTGTGCAGCCCAGAATGACGGTGTCGATGTCAGGATCTTGGCGCAACAGCTGGTCGATGCGCTTCTTGACGAAATAGTCGGCGCCTGGCGAGTCAGCCTCGTTATATTCCACCAGCGGTACCCAGAACGGACATGCCACACCCGTCACTTCGATGTCAGGGAACAGCTTGTGAATTTCCAGATTGTACGACTCGCTCTTGATGGTTCCCTCGGTGGCAAAGATACCCACGTGGCGCGTATGCGTCAGCGAACCGATGATTTCTGCTGTAGGACGTATCACGCCCAGTACACGACGGCTGGGGTCCAGTTTCGGCAGGTCCTTCTGCTGGATGCTGCGCAGGGCCTTGGCCGACGCCGTGTTACAGCCTAGGATAATCAGCTGGCAACCCTCCTCAAACATCCTAACGACGGCCTGGCGCGTGAATTCATACACCACGTCGAACGATCGCGTGCCGTAGGGCGTACGAGCATTGTCGCCCAGATACAGGTAGTCGTATTGGGGCAACAGCTGTCGTATGCTATGCAGGATAGTCAGTCCGCCGTATCCGCTGTCGAAAACGCCGATGGGTCCTTTTTTCATTCGTTCAGCATATCTTTTACAGCCTGTGTAATGTCCTCGCCCAAGGCAGGGTTCAGCCAAGGAGTGGCGTTGGCGTCGGTATTCAGGATAAAGGCATATCCGCGCTGCATGCCGATGGTCTTCACCGCCATATCTATCATCATCAATATCACGTCCTTCTGCGTCTTTTCAGTGTCCTTCAACATCTGCAGGCCCTCTTTCTTGAACGCGATGTTCTTGTCCAGCATCTCCTGCAACTCGCTCTGGCGCTTCTGCAAAATCGTCTTGGGGAAATTCTTCTGACCATCCAGGAATTCCTCGTACTTCTTGTTGAAGTCGTCCTCCACGCGTTTCATCTCTGCCTCATACTGCTGGCGCATCGTGGCCATATTCTGTTGCATCTCGGCGTATTCCGGCATCGACAGCAGTACCGAGTCAATGCTCAGGTATCCGAACTTCTCTGACTTATGGTCAGAGTGTGGCGTTGCAATCAGTCCCGTAGTCTCCGTTTGCGCATAGCCGCTCAGCCCCATCAGGACCATCACAGCCATAAGTATTACTTTCTTCATACGTTTCGTTATTTTATTGTTGTTAAATGTTTACTATTCTGTTTCTTCCATCTCCGCATCCAGACGGTTGCTCCACAAGTATTTCTTCGTCTCATCAGCGGCCACCTTGCTCAATAGCAGCAGGGCCACGAGGTTCGGAATGGCCATCAGCGCGTTCATCGTGTCGGCAACGTTCCAGATGATGTTGAGATTGACGACGCTTCCCACATAGACGGCGGCGATGTAGAGGATGCGGTAGGTATATTGGGTCTTCTTGCCCTGTAGATAGTTCATCGCACTCGCGCCATAGTAGCACCACCCCAGAATGGTGCTGAAGGCGAACGTCAGGATGCCGAAGCTCAGCAGGGGTCCGCCGATGTAGGGAATCTTCGTGAAGACCACCCTCGTCAGTGCTGCACCGTCGTCATAGCTAATGTCAGGGTAGGCGAGGACGCTCGATACCAATACCAGTCCCGTCATGGCGCAGATGACCACCGTATCCCAGAAGGTGCCAGTGCTCGACACCAGCGCTTGGCGCACAGGGTTGCGCGTCTTGGCAGTAGCAGCAATGATAGGTGCCGAACCCAGTCCGCTCTCGTTCGAGAACAGACCGCGGGCAATACCATAGCGCATTGCCATCATCACTGTCGTCCCCACGAAACCGCCACCGGCTGCTTCGGGGTTGAAGGCCGACGCCACGATGAGCTTCACGGCCGGCCAGACATAGCTGCTGTTGATGATGAGGATGATGATACAACCTACGACATAGAATACGGCCATGAAGGGAACCAGGAACCCACACACACGAGCGATGAATTTCACACCGCCGATGACGACCGTTGCCGTCAGTGCGCACGCCACCGCACCCACGATACTGTCAGGAATGCCCCATGTCTCGTTAGCCAGCAGCGCCATCGAATTGGCCTGCACCGTAGAACCGATGCCAAACGACGCCAAGACGGTGAAGGTGGCAAAGAGCACGCCCAGCCACTTCATGTTCAGGCCGCGCTCCAGAGCGTACATCGGACCACCATACGTGTGGCCGTCCTTTGCCTTCACGCGGTATTTCACCGCCAGCAAGCCCTCCGCATATTTCGTCGCAATGCCGAAGATTCCCGTCAGCCAGCACCACAATACCGCACCAGGTCCGCCCAGCGTTACCGCTGTCGCCACACCCACGATATTGCCTGTGCCGATAGTTGCCGCCAGTGCTGTTGCCAACGCGCCAAACTGGCTCACGTCGCCCTTTGCGTCGGGGTCTTTCTTCACCGACAACCGTATGGCCGTCAGCAATTTACGCTGGGGTATGCGCAGTCGGAAGGTCAGAAACACATGTGTCCCTAACAGCAGCACAATCATCGGCCATCCCCATAGGAATTGACTCACCTGCGCAAAAAAGCTATCAATCACTTCCATTCGTCTGCAAAAGTACAAATAAAAAACGAGCCCACCAAATGATGTTAAAGAAATACGCATTATTCTTTTGTGTTTTCCATTTTTTTTCGTAATTTCGCAGCGTTAACTTGAAACGAACGAAGAAATGTTGAATCATAAAATAGGTGAAACTATGAAGAAAATGTTGTTGATCATGATGGCGCTGGTGGGCGGAATGACCGCTGGAGCACAGGAAGTCGGAGAAATCACAGACAGCGTAAAGGCAGGGCTGCATTCCGATAATGTAAAGGATGCCGTCAACACGGTGAAGGGAGCCTTCGAAGAGAAAGTCATCGAGGCTGCCAAGTTGGTAGGCACGTGGACTTACGTAGAGCCTGTCGTGATGCCGCTCAACAACAAGCTACTGTCGAAAGCTGCCGGCTGGCTAGCCGACGATGAACTCGAGAAAGTTTTGAGGGCGTATGTCGAAAAGGCGAATGTGACACCCCAAAACACCAGCATTACCTTCCGCAAGAACGGTACTTTCAGCCGTTCGACAGCCGGAAGGAAGCAGCAGGGCGTCTGGATGGTTCATGGCGACAATTTGATACTGGGCATCGACAACGTCAAGATAGCCGAACTGACTACCCATTTGGAGGGCGACACGCTGAAAATGGTCGTTGATGTAGCGCGTGTGATGACCCTGCTACAAAGGGCCGGTGCCTTGTCTGACAGCAAGACCCACAACGCACTCATCAAGATCTCTAAGCGGGTGAAGGGCGTAGGCGGTGGCTTCGTCATGGCCCGAAAGAAATCCACCGCCTCCAAATCCTCCCGCCGTAAGTAAACTACAAAAATCAAAAATGCCTGAGGTAAAATCCTCAGGCATTTTAATATTGAGATAGTAAAAACAAATTTACTTCAGACCGAGCTTAGTCTTGACTTCGGCAGTGACGTCGGTGGAGAGGGTAGTGCTGATGTAGGGAACGCCACCGGCGATGTCCATGATATAGACGTAACCGCCAGCCTGGCCTACGGCCTTGATAGCCTCGATGACCTTGGAGGTTATGGCATTCATCTTCTCAGACTGCTCCTTGGCGAGAGCCTGCTGGTTATCCTGATAGCTCTGCTGGATCTTCTGATACATCTCCTGCAGTTCTGTCTCGCGGCGCTGCTTGATGTTTGCGGGCAGGGTAGCCTGCTCTTTCTCGTAAGCCTCGCTCTTCTTCTGGAGCTCCTCCTGCATTGACTTCAGGTCGGCCTCATACTGCTTGGTGAGGGCCTCGATGTCGGCACGAGCCTTGGTGAACTCGGGCATAGCCTGAATGACTTCCTGAGCATTGACGTGACCGAACTTCTGTGCGTTGGCGGTGGTGAAACCGCAGATAGCGCAAATAGCGCAGATGATAAACTTTTTCATTGTTGTCTTTGTTTTTGTTTTTATTTTTGTTATTACGTTATTTCGGGATTACGGTATTTCGTGATGACGGAATTACGGTATTACGAATTAATTTGAGTAGCCCAGTTTGGAGAGCACCTCGTTGGAGATGTCAATCTTTGGTGAACCGTAGATGATGCCTTGGTCGCTGGCGCGATCGAGGATGAGCTGATAGCCGCGCAGGTCGGCAATATCCTTGATAGTGTTGTAGATTTCCTCCTGGATGGGGGTCATAAGTGCCGTGCGCTTCTTGAAGAGCTCGCCTTGGGGACCGAAGTACTTCTTCTTGAGTTCTGCGGCTTCCTGCTCTTTGGCTACGATGGCATCCTGACGGGCTTTCTTCTGCTCCTGCGAGAGGAATACGACCTCGTTCTGGTAGTTCTTATACAGTGTCTGTGCCTCGACCTGCAGTGCTTCGACCTCAGCCTGCCACTTCTTCGACACTTGGTTGAGCTGTTCGTTGGCGCGCTCGTAGGCAGGGATGTTCTTGAAGATATATTCCATGTCGACGAGGGCGAACTTCTGGGCTTGCAGTGACAGGGTCGCTGCAAACACCAAACCGGCTATCAATAGTAATCTTTTCATTGTTTTCTTTTTTTTCGTTATTACGTTATTTCGGCATATCGTTATGACGTTATTGCGTTCTGATGGTTTAAACCGCTTAGAACTCCTGTCCGAGGATGAAGTGGAACTGGCTGCCGCCCTTGGCAGAGTTGCCGTAGGCGCGGTCGAAACCGTAAGCCCAGTCGATACCCATCAGACCAACCATCGGCAGGAAGATGCGCACACCGAGACCTGCCGAGCGCTTGATGTCGAAGGGGTTGAAGTTGCTCGTCTGTGACCAGGCATTACCGCCCTCGAGGAATCCGAGTCCGTAGATGGTGGTGTTGCCGAGCAAGAGGGGATAGCGTAATTCGAGGGTAAAGCGGTCGTAGGCATAGCCTGAGGCGCCGTAGGGCGTCAGTGAACCGTTCTCGTAACCGCGCAGTCCGATGGTTTCCTCTGCATAGCTGGTAGAATAGCCGCTCATGCCGTCACCACCCATGTAGTATGTCTCGAAGGGCGACTTCTTGTCTTTGTTATAGGAACCGAGGATTCCGAATTCTGCACGTGTCATGAGCACTAAACACTTCTGTCCACCTGTGAGGGCGGTATAGGTGCGGCTCTTGAACTTCCACTTGTGATACTCAATCCAGCGGTATTTCTCCTGCAGCTCAGCCTGATAGCGGTCGGCACTGGTGTTGTAGGTCTCAGCCGTTGCCAGGTTAGCATAGTCCTTACCGTCGAAGAGCGACCAGGGCGGCGTAAGCGTGACGGAAGCGATGAACTCTGAACCGCGACGTGGGAAGAGCTGGTTGTCGGTAGATGTACGCGCCAGCGTGATGCCGAGGTTGATGTTGTTACAGTTACCGTTGGAGATGAGGAAGTAGTTCCAGTCCTGCAGCATGTAACGTGTGTACGACAACTGTGTGGAGAGCTGGAAGTAGTCGTCAGGCCAACGCAGACGCTTACCCCATCCGAGACTGATACCGATGAGTTTGATGAACTTGTCGTCGTCGTAGAACGCGGTATAGTCATAAGCACTCGTATTCAAAGAGCCGACACCACCCATGTAGTTGTAGTAGTTGTTCATCCAGGCTGAGTTACGATAGGTGCTCGAGATATCTGTCTGCTTCGAATAGAAGGCGCTGACGCTGAACGAGTTAGGACGCTTGCCACCAAACCATCCCGTGGAGTAGCCCGTAGAGAAGGAGTAGTAGTAGCTACCGTTGGACTGTGCCGAGAGCGACACCTGTTCGCCGTCACCGATAGGCAGGAAGCCACGGTGCATCTTGTTTTTGCCAAAGAGGTTGCGCATGGAGAAGTTGGTGAGCTTGATACCCACACGTCCGATGACACCTGTCTGTCCCCAACCCAGCGAGAACTCCAGCTGGTCGTTGGACTTCTGTTCCAGTTCCCAGTTGATGTCGACAGTGCCGTCGTCGTAGTTCGGCTTGATATCGGGGTTGACCTTTTCAGGGTCGAAGAAGCCCATAGAGGCGATTTCACGTGCAGAACGCTGGATGGCATCCTTCGAGAAGAGGTCGCCAGGTTTGGTACGCAACTCACGACGTACGACCTCCTCGTAGAGACGGTCGTTACCGTAGATGCGCACGTGGCTGATGTGTGCCTGCGTACCTTCTTGGATGCGCATCTCGAGGTCGATGGAGTCGCCAACGATGTTGACTTCCGTGGGTTCGAGGTTGTAGAACAGGTATCCATTGTTCCAATAGTAGTTACCTACGGCGTCCTCGTCTTCAGAAAGGCGTTTCTTCATCTGCTTCTGGTTGTAGACGTCGCCCTTCTTCATGCCCAGCGAACGGTCAAGATAGTCGCTGGTGACGACGGTGTTACCCACCCACGTGATATTACGCAGGTAGTAGCGCTGGCCTTCGTCGACCTTGACGAAGACGTTGACGTGGTTCTCGTCGACGGTCCACACGGAGTCTTCCAGAATAGTTGCGTCACGATAGCCCAGTTCGTTGTATTTGTCGATGAGTGCCTGCTTGGCCTCCTCATAACGTTCGGGGGTGTACTTTTTGGCCTTGAAGAAGTTGCGGAACTTGCCGGCCTCGTTGATTTTACCAAAGGCACTCTTCTTGAACAGGTTACCCTTGATTTTCTTGTCGGAGAGCTGGTCGTTGCCTTCGAAAATGATCTGGCGGACCTTCATCTTCGCTTTCTTGTCGACGTTGATGTCGAGAATGACCTCATTCTTGCTGGTGACGTCGTCGCGCTGGACAATCTCGATTTCGGCATTGTTATAGCCCTTGTCGTCGAAGTATTTCTTGGCCAGGATCTTCGCACGGTCAATCATGTTGGGCGTAATCTGTGAACCACGCATGATGCCCAGTTTCGAATCCATGTCCTCACGTTCGGACTTCTTCAGACCGTTGTAGTTGATGGCGCTGACGCGCGGACGGGTGGCCAGATGGATGCAAAGGTACACCTTGTTGCCCACGAGGGAGTCGGCCGTGATGGCGACTTTCGAGAATAGTCCGTTTCTCCAGTAGCGCTTGATGGCCTCGGTGATTTCTGTGCCAGGCACCTCTATGGTCTGTCCGACGGAGAGTCCTGACAGTCCCAGCAGTACGTAGTCCTCGTATCCCTCGACGCCCTTGACGGTGAGTCCGCCAATCTCGCACTGGCGTGGTGTGCCGGCATACGAGATGTCAGGGTTGACGATGACGTCCTGTGCGTTCGTCTGCAGGGTAACACTCAGAAGCGCTACCAGCAGTACGACGATATGTTTCATATATTTCATCTTCTATTGTTCGTTTTCCACTTGTGCTTCTGTTTTGCCGAAACGGCGCTGACGGCTCTGATAGCTCTCGATAGCCTTGTGTAGGCATGCCTCGTCGAAGTCGGGCCAATAGGTGTCGCAGAAGTACAGCTCGGAATAGGCTATCTGCCACAGCATATAGTTGGAGATGCGCAGTTCGCCACCCGTGCGGATGAGCAGTTCGGGGTCGGGCATGAAATTCGTCCACAGACGCTCGTTGATGGTCTGCTCTGTGATGTCTTCCGGCTTCAGCTGGCCATTCTTCACTTCCTCTGCTATCATGCGTGTGGCGCGAGTCAGCTCGAGTTTCGACGAATAACTCAGCGCCACGACCATCGTCATCTTGTCGTTCTTGGCCGTGTGTTCCTCGGTCTCGTGCAACTTACGGCGTACATTGTCAGGGATGCGCGATAGGTCGCCGATAACGCGGAAACGAACGTTATTCTTCATGAATATTTCGTCCTCCAGCGAGGTGAGCACCAGACCCATGAGAGCTGCAACCTCGTCGGACGGACGGTTCCAGTTCTCCGTCGAGAAGGTATAAAGGGTGAGGAACTTCACGCCCAGGCGCGTACACTCTGAGGTGATGGTACGTACTGCGTCAACACCGGCTTTATGGCCGAAGCTGCGATCTTGTCCACGCTCGGTGGCCCAGCGTCCGTTGCCGTCCATAATGATGGCAATGTGCTGTGGTATGTTGTTAGTCTCTATCATTGTGACACGTTTTACATTTTGCCCATAAATCATACGTGACTGACACGCGGAGCTGACTGTAGCAGTCAGTGTTTTTAAACAGTCCGCCACTCGTGATGCCATAGGGGTCCTTCACCCCGTCAAGCATGTCGCTAGTGGTGAAGTGGATGGTCCATTCCACACCCAAATTCAGGCGGTCAGCCATTTTATATTTTACGCCACCTCCCAGTGGCAGGTTGAATGCGACTTCGGTCTTGTCGGCCTTGTCGGCTTTGGCGATGGTGGCACCCATACCTATATATATATAAGGTGTAAGGCGCTTGGCACCGCGATACTCCTGTCCTGTTCCGTATGGCCAGAAGTTGTATTCATATCTCAATCCAACGTCGACCAGATTGGACTTGAAGGAATAGTCTTTTATCGAGTCGGGATAGTAGGTCTTCTCGTTGCTCGACGAGCCTTTCAGCTTGCCGTAGCTTATGTTCAGGGCCAGTGCCTGACGAGGGTCGATGCGATATTTCGCCAGCAGAGAGCCCATGGGCTGCATGTCGCGGAAGAGATTGCTGTTGAAATCGCCCAGATAGGTTACGGCTCCGATGCCACCACCTACTTCCAAGCGGTATTCCGGCTCCATCTGAGCCTGTACGCTGACAGTCATCATCAGCAGAAGCATCCAGCAACCTATCGCCCTCTTCATCTCTTACCTCTACTCATACTTCCATAGCAGTGTATTCAGCAGACCACGCCATACTTCGCCAGTAGTCTGACCCTGAAGCCACAGATACCAACCGTCGCTCACCATATTCACACTTGGATGTTCAGTTGACAGCTCCTTCATGGCAGGCATGGTGAACACCGAACTCTTCTTCCACGTGATGCCGTAGTCGCGGCTTTCGTAGATGCAATTATAGGGTGAGGCCGTAGAGCCACCCAAGCCCTTACCACCAATGGCGATGATGCAGTCGTTATATTCGGCCACCTGTAGATGCTCCAGACGGGGCAGTGCATAGCGCTCGTCGCGCATCTGACCCATGTATGTCCAGCGGCCCTTAGGTGCATAGGGATCGTTGTCGACGATTTTGCGCCACACCATAGCAACGGGCTCCTGCGGATAGTTCTCGACGGAACGGTTGCCAACAAGTACCACGTAGTCTGTATTCTCGGCCACTTCGTCATAGAGGAACGATGCCAGCGAGAGGTCTTGTGTAGGCAATAGCGCGCTGCTTTCGTCGAGCAGGTCTTCTTCCCATGTGGAACCGTCCTTCTGGCGCACCATCAGCTTGTTGTCGTTGGAGATAGCATAGATTTCCTTGCTGCTTTCGCCCAAAATCTGCTTGATGCCTTCCATGGGCACGTCGGGCAACTGTTTTGTGGGGTAGCTGGCGGCAGACTCTTCTTCCCAGTAGAATGTCGGTTTCTCACTGTGGACATTGACGTGAACGGTATATTTGGACGTGCCGGTGCCGTCGCTGGACAATACCCAGATGATGCGTGGCTGTGTGAAGTCAATGCTGTCGGCGGACGAGTAGTATATCAGTGAATCTGCATCTTCTATGCTTTGTATCAGGGCCAGTCCGTTGTTCTTTGTCGTCAGATATACGGGTACATGATTGACGTCCGTGCCGACGGGCAAGGAATCAGTGTTGTAAATCTCGTGGGTCACCTGATCGATGTGGAATGCATAGTTGGAGCCCGTGATGGTCGTTGCCACAACAGTATCCTTGCCGTCGCTGGTGGTGCTCGCCACATTACGGTTCAGCGTCCCCAGCGAAAAACTGGTGATGGCCGCGTCGGCGTAATAGGTCACGTCGTTGCTGCTGCCTGTCAGACACGAAGTCGTCAGACAGATTACGGACAACAGTATAATTAGAGTCTTTATTTGTCTCATGAGTCTGTTTGAATTCAAATTTGGGTGCAAATTTACGCACATTTTGGCAAATATGAGCATTTTTCGCGCATTTATTAAGTAAAATATATTATAATAAAGCATATTTTAGGTTTTCATAACAAAAGAGCGTGGTATGAATCACTCACTCCACGCTCCTTTTCAACGGATGTCGGTATGAATTAGTGTTATCACACTCAGTATGGTAAGCACCAATACAATGGCTAACATGACCGTTGTTTGAAAATCTAATAACATAATCTAATCTTTACCTTAAAATCTTATAAACTACTAACCTAATGAATAAACGTATGCAATCTTCTCGATTGCCGTTGCAAAGGTACGGAGTTTCGTTGAGGCTTGCAATAAAATAAGGGCGATTCCCGATGAAATCGCCCTTTATTTTGATGTAAGTCAAAAAACGTCTTAAAGCTTAGGACCTGCAGCGACAAGTGCCTTACCAGCCTCGTTACCCTCGTACTTCTTGAAGTTCTTGATGAAGCGGCCAGCCAGATCCTCTGCCTTCTTGTTCCACTCAGCTGCATCAGCGTAAGTGTCGCGAGGATCGAGAATGTTGGTGTCTACGCCCTCGAGCTCTGTGGGAACCTCGAAGTCGAAGTAAGGAATCTTCTTCGTGGGAGCCTTCAGGATAGCACCACCGAGGATAGCGTCAATGATACCACGAGTGTCGCGGATAGAGATACGCTTGCCAGTACCGTTCCAACCAGTGTTTACGAGGTAAGCCTTAGCACCGCTCTTCTCCATCTTCTTAACCAGCTCCTCAGCGTACTTTGTGGGGTGCAGCTCGAGGAATGCCTGGCCGAAGCAAGCAGAGAAAGTAGGAGTAGGCTCTGTGATACCACGCTCTGTACCAGCCAGTTTAGCGGTGAAACCAGAGAGGAAGTAGTACTTGGTCTGCTCAGGAGTCAGGATAGATACTGGGGGCAGTACGCCGAATGCGTCAGCACTCAGGAAGATAACGTTCTTAGCGTCAGGACCAGCACTCTTCTTGTTCACCTTCTGGGCAATCTTCTCAATGTGGTTGATAGGATAGCTTACGCGGGTGTTCTCAGTTACGCTCTTGTCAGCGAAGTCAATCTTACCAGCACCATCAACGGTCACGTTCTCGAGCAGAGCGTCGCGACGGATAGCGTTGTAGATGTCGGGCTCGCTCTCCTTGTCGAGGTTGATAACCTTAGCGTAGCAACCGCCTTCGAAATTGAATACACCCTCGTCGTCCCATCCGTGCTCGTCGTCACCAATCAGCAAACGCTTAGGATCGGTTGACAGTGTAGTCTTACCTGTACCAGAGAGACCGAAGAAGATAGCGGTGTTCTTACCCTCCATATCGGTGTTGGCAGAGCAGTGCATAGAAGCGATACCCTGCAGGGGCAGATAGTAGTTCATCATTGAGAACATACCCTTCTTCATCTCACCACCATACCAGGTATTGATGATGCACTGCTCACGAGAAGTAGTGTTGAAGGCAACGCAGGTCTCTGAGTTCAGACCCAGCTCCTTGTAGTTCTCAACCTTAGCCTTAGAAGCGTTGTAAATCACGAAGTTAGGCTCGAAGTTCTCCAGTTCCTCAGCGGTGGGCTGGATGAACATGTTCTTTACGAAATGAGCCTGCCAAGCAACCTCCACGATGAAACGAACGCGCAGACGGGTAGCCTCGTTGGCACCGCAGAAAGCGTCCATCACATAAAGATTCTTGTTGCAGAGCTCCTTGATGGCGATGTCCTTAACGGTCTTCCAAACCTCCTCGCTCATGGGGTGGTTGTCGTTCTTGTATTCCTCAGAAGTCCACCATACCTTGTCCTGGCTCTGAGCATCCTTCACGATGTACTTGTCCTTAGGTGAACGGCCGGTGTAGATACCAGTCATAACGTTAACAGCGTTGAGCTCGGTGTTTACGCCCTTGTCGAAACCCTCGAGGCCAGCCTTTGTCTCCTCTGCGAAGAGGTACTCATACGATGGATTGTGAGCAATCACGGTAGAACCGGTGATGCCATACTGAGTCAAATCTAACTTTGCCATAATTGTTACTAATCTATTTTAAATTGTGAATATTATCCTTGTTATTTTTTATCGCGATGTCAAAACTGCGATTAAGCGAGGGCAATGATGCTCGCATCAATTGCCGAGCGTGAGCAGTTTCGCAGTGCAATTCTGGAATTGCGCTGCAAAGTTACAAAGAATTTGAGAATTACGCACACATAATTAAGATTTATTTGCACGCACACAATTGTTTTTAGGTTAAAGAATTTAAAAATCCGAACTTCACTTGCGATTTTGCCACATCGACTTGCCAAAAATCCAAAACATATTCGTACCTTTGTCCCCAAAACTTAAAGCAGTAATATGATGGAAGTCATTGATTTTAGCAAAAGCAACTCGATTATCAACCAGTATATGTCGGAGTTGCGTGACAAGAACACGCAGAAAAACCGTCTGCTGTTCCGTCACAACATCAAACGTATTGGCGAGATGATGGCCTACGAGCTGTCGAAGACGCTGGAGTATAAACCCAAGACCGTTACGACTCCTTTGGGCACCATCGACATCCCCCTGCCTAAGGATGATATGGTCATTGCCACCGTGTTGCGTGCCGGACTGCCGTTCCACGAAGGGTTCCTCAACGTGTTCGATAAGGCTGACAACGGTTTCGTTTCGGCTTTCCGTATGTATATCAACCGCGAACATACCGAGGTGGGTATTCACACGGAGTATATCGCCACGCAGAGCGTCAAAAACAAGACGCTAGTCATTGTCGACCCCATGCTGGCCACTGGTGGCAGTCTTGCTGCAGCTATCGAGTCGCTATTGCAGACGGGCAAACCCAAGAAGATTCACCTTTGCTGCGTCATTGCCGCTCCAGAGGGTATCGAAGTGGTGAAGGAGGCATTGCCTGAGGGTTCCACTATCTGGTGTGCTGCTGTCGATCAGGGTATGAACGAGCACAAATATATTGTTCCAGGCTTCGGCGACTGTGGCGACCTTTGCTACGGTGAGAAACTGCAGAGTTTCCGCAAGATAGCCGAGAAACACGGCAAATAATTACAAAACAAAATCCCCGCCGGCTGGCGGGGATTATTGTTATTTCACTTCCCATGTGTCGTTGGTCTCGAGGAGTTCAGTGAAGTTATGGTACTTCTTCTGGCCACTGACCTCTGCCAACTGGGCATGTACGGCATCGTTGTACGTAGGAGCGTCTACGTCGCGGATGACACCGAGAGCAATGGGGAAGCCGTCGCCGTTACCCATCAGGGCAAGTTTCAGCTGCAGGGTGTTGTCTTCGCAGTGGGCGTCGTGCACGAGTACGTCGTCCAGCGTATAGCCGTCCTTGCCAATCTCGACGACCTTCAGACCAAAGCCCTGCTGTACCAGTCCGAACTCATTGTTCTCGCCGAATACGAGTTTCTCGCCGTGCTTTACGTAGATGGCGTTCTTCTTACGGCCCTCGTTGTTATAGACAGCCTCATGACAGCCGTCGTTGAAGATGACGCAGTTCTGCAGCACCTCCGTCACCGAGGCACCCTTGTGCTGGTAGGCGGCTTTCAGTACTTCTACGGTACCTTTTGCGTCGGTTGCCACGCAACGGGCAAAGAAATGTCCGCGAGCACCGAAGCAGAGTTCTGCAGGGCGGAACGGATCCTCTACCGTGCCGTAAGGGCTCGATTTCGACACGAAGCCACGGGGTGAGGTGGGGGAGTACTGTCCCTTCGTCAGACCGTAGATGCGGTTGTTCAGCAGAATCATGTTCAAGTCGATGTTCCTGCGGTTGGCATGAATGAAGTGGTTACCACCGATAGCCAGTCCGTCACCGTCACCACTCACCTGCCATACGGTCAGGTTGGGATTAGCCACCTTCGCACCTGTGGCAATGGCGGCTGCACGGCCGTGAATGGTGTTCATGCCGTAAGTGGCCATATAGTGGGGCAGACGGCTCGAACAGCCAATACCTGAAATCACTGCGATATCTTTGGGTGCCACACCAATCTCTGCCATAGCCTTATGGAGTGAGGCAAGGAAGAAGTGGTCGCCACATCCCGGACACCAACGCGGTTGTCCTTTCTTATAATCTTGTGCTGTATATTCCATAACTCTTTACTTCTTTAAAATGTCCTCGAATGCGTTGACTAACTCTTCTACCACGAACGGTTGACCCTTGACTTGATTGAACTGGTAGGGTACGAAACCGTCGACCTTCATGCGCAGGTAGGCAGCCAGTTGACCCATGTTCTGCTCAGCCACCACCACCTTCTTGTATTTCGACAGTACGGCGGCAGCGTTCTTGGGCAGCGGGTTCAGATACTTGAACTGCGCCTGAGCCACCTTCTTGCCGGTGGCGCGGAGCTCGTCCATGGCTGAGTGCAGATGGCCGTAAGTAGAACCGAAGCCAACGACCAGCAGCTCGGCGTCGTCCGCGTCACCCTCCACCTCAAGGTCGGGCACCTGGATATTGTCAATCTTCTGCTGGCGCAGACGCGTCATCAGGTCGTGGTTCTCGGGATTGGTGGAGATGGCACCCGTCTCAGAGTCCTTCTCCAGTCCGCCGAGGATATGCTCGAAACCCTCACGACCAGGCACAGCCCAGTAGCGGGTACCGTTCTCGGCACGCATATAGGGTGTCCACTTACCCTTCAGCTCCTCAGGAACATAGGGAGGATTGATGGCATCCAGCTTGTTGATGTCAGGCAGGCGGAAAGCACCGGAACCGTTGGCGACATAGGCATCCGTCAACAGAATGACGGGTGTCATGTGCTCCAAAGCCATCTTTGCTGCCTGATAGACGGCGTCGAAACAGTCGGTAGGACTCAGAGCAGCCATCACTGGCATCGGACTCTCACCGTTACGGCCGAACAGTGCCTGCAGCAGGTCGGTCTGTTCCGACTTCGTGGGCAGACCTGTGGCAGGACCGCCGCGTTGTACGTCGATGACTACCAGCGGCAACTCCATGATGACAGCGAGGTTCATAGCCTCACTCTTCAGACAGATACCAGGACCGGATGTGGACGTTGCTGCCAAGGCGCCTGCAAATGAGGCTCCTAACGCTGACGAACAACCTGCAATCTCGTCCTCACACTGTACGGTGATGACGCCACACGACTTATGCTTCGACAACTCGTGCAGGATGTCGGTAGCAGGAGTGATGGGGTAACTGCCCAGATAGAGACGCAGGCCTGCCTTCTCGGCGGCGGCAATCAGACCGTAGGCCGTTGCCTTGTTACCTGTGATGTCCATATAACGTCCGGGCACCTTCTCTTTCGATTCGATGCGATAGACGTTCACCGCACTTGAGTGTGTGTTGTGACCATAATCGTAACCGGCCTGCACCACCTTGATATTGTTCTCGGCAATAGCGGGCTTCTTGGCGAATTTCTCACGCAGGAAGTTGTTCACCAGTTCCAGGTCGCGGTCGAACAGCCAGCACACCAGACCCAGTGCAAACATGTTGCGACACTTCAGCATCGCCTTGTTGTCCATACCGGTGTCGGCCAGACAGTCCTTCACCATCGTTGTCAGCGGGCACTGGATGACGCGGTCAGGGTCGATGCCCATCTCGCCCAGATAGTCCTCGCTCTTAAACTGCGCCTTCTCCAAGTCCTTGGGACCGAAGGAGTCGGTGTCGATGATAATCGTAGCCTGGGGCTTCGAATACTTCAACTGTGTCTTCAGCGCAGCAGCATTCATTGCTACCAACACGTCACACTTGTCGCCAGGGGTGTACACCTTGCCGGCGCCGATGTGTACCTGGAAACCGCTCACACCCGTCAGCGAACCTTGCGGGGCGCGGATGTCGGCGGGATAATCGGGGAATGTGGAAATGCCGTTACCAACGGTGGCACTAACCGTAGAGAAGATGTTTCCGGCCAACTGCATACCGTCGCCGGAGTCACCAGAAAAGCGGACAACCACTTGGTCCAGCTCTTTTACTTCTAATTCAGCCATAATAATATATAATGTATATGTATCTATTTCGCTAACAGCGTGCAAGGACGGTGCAAGCCGAATGCAAAGCCAAGCATGCTTGAGCTTTGCTGAGACGCCGCCCGTTCTCGCAAAATCGGTTGCAAAGGTAGTATATATTTGCGTAATAGCCAAACAAAACGCAATAAAAATGCATTCAAAGCCCCAAAAATCGCCTAAAATTGTATTTTTATGCAATAGATTCTGTCTGAATTATACAATAAGCTCGGTCTGAAGGGTAGTAAAACAGTTTTTCGTTATCCCCCCAAGTAACTAAAATCCTTCAATAAGATTGTGCCTATTCTTGTCCTATTCTTGTCCAGTTGTTGTCCGCTTGTTGTCCGGTTGTTGTCCGGTGATTTAACGGACAACAAGTGAATAAAAATAGAAGAATAACTGAATACCAATCGGATAACAATTGGATGAAGAGAGAATGAGCATCGAATGAACGACTATAATAATGGGGACGGTGTTAGTGCCGCCCCCATGTTTTTGGTGATTGCTGTGTTAGTATTCGAAGGATGAGCCGCCGAGGAATTCACGGAGGAGTGAGGTGGGCGGAATCTGGTCCTCGGGGATGGGATGGATATAAGCCAGGAACTTACGTAGGCGGTAGGCCTCGGCATATTCGGGGCAGTTTTCGGGGACCTGCTCAAGCAGTGGTTCTGCCTGGCGCTTGATGACGGCAAGTTCGAAGAGCATGGCTGAGTTGAACATGGCGTCGGCATTCTCCTGGAAGGGGAATATCCATTTGTTTTCACCGGCACGTACGGAGGGCCATCGGCGGATGGTCTCACGGGCGTTGACACCGCGGTATTTGTTGTCGCGGATGATGCGGCGTAGCAGTCGGTTGTCGGTTGTGGGAATGTAGTTGTGGGAGTCGAGCAGGATGGTGGTCAGCGCGGAAGCATAGACACGAAAAATTTGTTCGTCAGGAATCTGTGCCGTCAGCTCGGGGTTAAGGGCGTGGATGCCTTCTACGACGAGCACCTCCTTGCCCTTTAACTGTAGTTTTTTGCCGCTCCATTCGCTCTTGCCTTGCTGGAAGTTATAGCGCGGCAACTCTATCTCCTCACCGCGTAACAGGGCGTTCATCTGCTCATTTAGCAACGGTATGTTCAGGGCGTGGAGGTGCTCGAAGTCGTAATCGCCCGAGGCGTCGCGCGGCGTCTTGTCGCGGTCTAAGAAGTAGTCGTCCAGCGAGATGCCGATGGGTATGATGCCGTTGACGGCCAATTGTACGCTAAGACGCTTGCATGTCGTGGTCTTACCGCTGGACGACGGTCCGGCAATGAGCACCATCTTGATGCTTCTGTTCTTGGCTATCTCGTCGGCAATCTGTGCAATTTTCTTCTCCTGCAGGGCTTCCGACACCTGAATGAGGTGCGACGAGCGGCCCCTGTCGATGACTTCGTTCAGGTCGCCGACATTTCGCAGGTTCATGATGTCCTGCCACTGGTGGTGTTCCTTGAAGATGCCGAACATCTTGTCCTGGCGGATGAAGGCTCCGAGCTTGGAAGGTTCGTTGCTGTCGGGTATGCGCAGCAACAGACCGTCGAAGTAGTATTCCAGTCCGAAGAGGTAGATCTGCGACGTGTTAGTGAGCAGCGAGCCGTAATAGTAGTCCTGATAGCCGTCGATGTCGTAATAGGTGGTGTAGAGGCGTCCGGTGCTCTTTAACAGCTTGACCTTCGACAGTGATTCCGACTTGGTGAACATCTCGATGGCCTCCTCGGTGGTGCACTCGAAACGGTGGATGGGAATGGCGGCGTCGATGATATCCTGCATCTTCTGGCGCAGGGCGTTGGCGTCGTCGGGCGTCACGGGACGGCTCAGGTGGAGGTCGACATAATAGCCGTTGCTGATGGGGATGTCGATGCGGACCTTACAGGGTTTCCCGTCCGGTTCGTCGAACAGTTCGTGGGCCGCCTTGCAAAGAATGAAAAACAAGGTGCGCGTGTATGCTCGCAGTCCGGTGGGCGACGTGATGTCAAGGAATTCCACCTCCCTTTGGCGGTAGACGCGGTAGTGCATGCCTTCCACCTTGTTATTTACCCGTGCGGAGATGGGTCCGTACGTCATTTTGAGACCAGACAGCCGGTAGGCTTCTTCGAGTTGTGACCCCATCGGCACCTCGATGGCGGTGTCGTTATTTCGGACAAGAATCTTAACAGTTTTTTCCATATTTACAGTCTTTGTTTTCATTAATGGTGCAAAAATAGAAAAAAAATCCGAAACATTGAGGGTTTTTAATAAATATTTTGTATTTTTGTACCCGAAATTAAAATAATACTTATGTCAATCTGGGTAATATTCACGCTTTTGGGCTCTCTCGCTCTGCTGATGTTCGGTATGAAGACCATGAGTGAGGCGCTGCAAAAGATGGCGGGTCCGCAGTTGCGACACGTCCTGGGAGCCATGACCACCAACCGCTTTACGGGTATGTTGACGGGAACGTTGGTGACGGCTTCGGTACAATCCTCAACAGCTACGACGGTGATGACCGTCTCGTTTGTAAACGCCGGACTGCTGACGCTGGCACAGGCTATCTCGGTGATTATGGGTGCGAATATCGGTACGACGCTGACGGCATGGATTATGTCGGCAGGTATGTCGTTCGACGTGAGCAACCTGTCGTTTCCGGCATTCTTTGTGGGTATCATTCTGATTTACCAGAAAAAATACCGCTACATCGGAGATTTCCTGTTTGGTCTGGCATTCCTGATATTTGCCCTGGCTATTCTGCGTAAGACGGGACAGGACATGAACCTGGGCGAGAACCAGGCACTGCTGGATTTCTTTGCCTCGTTCGACCCGAATTCGTTCTTGACGACGCTGTTGTTTCTGTTGTTGGGCGGCATCCTGACATTCTGTGTGCAGTCGTCAGCGGCAGTGATGGCCATCACGATGATTCTGTGTTCCAGCGGTGCGCTGCCCATTTATCAGGGTATTGCGTTGGTGATGGGTGAGAATATCGGTACGACGGTGACGTCGAACTTGGCGGCAATGTCGGCCAATACGCAGGCACGACGGGCGGCTTTGGCCCACATGTTCTTCAACGTGTTCGGCGTTATCTGGATTCTGTTTGTATTCCGTCCTTTCATCGACATGGTCTGCGGATGGGTCGGCTACGACGTGATGATGACGAAGGAGGTCGTTGGTGCTAAGGCTTTCCTGGCCAATGCTGCAAAGCTGAGCTTCGTGCTCGCTGCATTCCATACGTCGTTCAACGTGGTGAACACCTTTATTCTGATATGGTTTATCCCGCAGATAGAGAAATTCGTGTGTTGGGTCATCAAGCCCAAGAAGGTGGACGAGGAGGAGGATTTCCGTCTGCACTTCATTACTGCCGGATTCATGAAGACCCCGGAACTTTCGGTGCTCGAGGCCCAGAAGGAGATACAGTCGTTCTCCGAGCGTATGCAGCGTATGTTCGGCATGGTGAGGGAACTGCTGACGCTGTCGTCGAGTTCGAACAGCAAGAAGGACAATCAGGCTGGCGATTTTAACAAGCTGTACACGCGTATCGAAAAGTATGAAGGTATTTCGGACAATATGGAGCTGGAGATTGCCAACTACCTGAATAGCGTCAGTGATGCCCACCTCTCGGACGATACGAAGGGTAAGATTCGTGCTATGTTGCGTGAGGTCAGCGAATTGGAGTCTATCGGCGACGCCTGCTTCAATATGGCTCGTACCATCTCGCGTAAGTATAACGGTAAGGAAGACCACTTCATAGATAAGCAGTACAATCACTTGCACCAGATGATGGAACTGACGGACCAGTCGCTGTCGCAGATGAACCGTCTGATGCAGGGTCGCAAGGAATCGTTCGACGTGAACCGTACGTTCAATATCGAGAACGAAATCAACAACTACCGCAACCAGTTGAAGACGCAGAATATCACGGATGTGAACAACCGCGAATATACGTATGCCGTAGGTACGATCTACATGGATCTCATCAATGAGTGCGAGAAGTTGGGCGACTACGTGGTGAACGTCGTTGAGGCCCGTATGGGCTTGCGTCAGAAGGACGTCTGAGAAAAAATCTGCCGAAAGCGAAAAATATAAGGCTAAAAAGCGTGATGTTTCAAAATAAAATGTTTAAATTTGCAGGCAAATAACAAACAAAGATGATCAATATGCGTAGAAAACTGTTTTTAACCGCCATGATGTTGACCTGTGTGTTAACAATGATGGCACAGATTACGAATTCTGCCCTAAGCGGAAAAGTAACCATGGAGGATACCAAGGAAGAGGTTATCGGCGCTACTGTACAAGCCGTTCACGACCCCTCTGGTACCAAGTATGCAGCTATCACCAACATTGATGGCCGTTTTAACATCCAAGGTATGCGTAATGGTGGTCCGTACACCATCACAGTTACCTATATTGGTTTCAATCCGAAGGTCTTCAAGGACATCTACCTCCAGCTGGGTGAAACCTACAGCCTCAATGTATGGTTGTCGGAGAACTCAACAGAGTTGGCTGAGGTCGTCGTTAGCGGTAAGGCTTCGAAGTTTGCCGGTGAGAAGACCGGTGCTACCACCAACATCAACAACCGTACTATTCAGGAGTTGCCTACCATCAGCCGCAGCATCGGTGATATTGCCAAGCTGTCGCCGTATTATGGTGGCTCAAACAGTTTTGGTGGTATGAGTGGTCGCTCGGCTAACTTCACGCTGGACGGTGCCAACCTGAATAACAACTTCGGTCTGAACTCCAACCTGCCGGGCGGTGGTAATCCCGTATCAATGGATGCCATTGACGAAGTGCAGGTTGTGGTGACTCCTTTTGACGTCCGTCAGTCGAATTTCATCGGTGGTGGTATCAATGCCGTTACGAAGTCGGGTACGAACACGTTCAAGGGTACGGCCTATTATTACTACAGCAATGAAGACATGCACGGTAACCGCGTAGATGGCGTGCAGAACTCAGAGCCTAATCCCGACGAGGAGAAGACGTGGGGCTTCACGTTAGGAGGCCCGATTATCAAGGACAAGTTGTTCTTCTTTGCCAACGTTGAGCGTACGGAGACGGAGAATATCCCCACTTACTGGCATCCCGATGCTACAGGTGATGGCGCAGACCAGAAAACCTATACTTCACGTACTACGGTGAGCGACATGGAGATGATTTCGAAGTTCGTTATGGATAAGTACGGCTATGACACAGGTTCTGCCACCGACTATCCTGGCGGTATCAAGAATAACAAGTATCTGGCTCGTATCGACTGGAACATTACTCAGAATCATCACTTGGCAGTACGCTTCAACCATACAAATAATACGAAGTATAGCCCCCCCTCTGCTACCTCGCGTGGTGTTGGCGGATTGAGCCAGTCTTGCGTGGGTATCAGTTCGATGGCTTTTGCCAATTCGTTCTACAAACAAGAGAACAAGGTGACGACCTTCTCGTTCGACCTGAACAGCCGTTTTGGTGAGAGGGCTTCGAATCAGTTGTTGGTGACCTATTCGGATATGGACGACCCGCGTGGCAGCAGTTCGTCGATGTTCCCCATGATTGATATCATGAAGGACGGTGACCCCTACATGACACTGGGTTACGAGCTCTTTACTTATAATAACCGCGTACGTAACGAGATTTTGACTGTTAACGACAACTTCACCTACTATCTGGGCAGTCACAAGTTGATGGCAGGTCTGAGTTTCGAGCACCAGATGGCCCTCAATAATTACATGAAGCAGGGCTCGGGTTATTATCGTTATGCCAGTATGCAGGACTTCATGGACGGTGCCGCTCCTATTGGCGCTGCCTTGGCTTACGGCTACGACGGCGATATGGAGCCTTCATCAAAGGTTCGCTTCAACCAGATTGGTCTCTACCTGCAGGATGACTGGAACGTGACAGACAGATTCAAATTGAATTATGGTATCCGTTTCGATAACATCACGTTCAATGAGGATGACCTGAAGTTCAACAAGGCACTTTACGACCTCGACTTCGGTGGTCGTCATCTGGATGTCGGTTCATGGCCAAAGGCTAATATTCAGATTTCACCACGTTTAGGTTTTACGTTTGATGTCTTCGGCGACAAGATACTGAAGGTTCGTGGTGGTACAGGACTCTTTGCAGGACGTTTACCACTGGTGTTCTTCACCAACATGCCCGCCAACTCCGGTATGTTCCAGAATCTGGTTATTGTCAAGGCCGGTGACTCACGTCTGGCTAATCTGACTGGCGGTGTTACCGCTGACAGAAACCAACTGCGCGAGTTGCTGGGTGCTCCTTACAGCATGGATCCCAACGGTATTATCCCGTCGGAAGTTGCTGGTGTGGACAGAGATTTCAAGATGCCGCAGATTTGGAAGTCGTCGCTGGCCATTGATTATCAGCTGCCTGTCAACTTCCCCTTGACAGTGACTGGTGAGTTCACCTATTCCAAGAACATCAATGCCGTCCATCTGGACAACTGGAATCAGAAGAATCCTGATGAGACATGGGCAAGACTGCCTGGTGCTGACAACCGCTATCTCTATCCTGCTAATAAAGCAGACTGGAACTATTATACCCAGTATAGTAATGTATGTGTGCTGACCAACAACCATAAGGGTTACGGATGGACAGCCAGCTTGCAGTTGAATGCCGAGCCTATCAAGGACCTCTACATTTCTGCTGCCTATACACATACTGTCAACAAGGAAGTAACGGGTATGCCTGGTTCTAATGCCGGTTCTGCATGGTCGTACATGCACACAGTCAACGGTCCTAACGTGTTTGATGTCAAGAATTCATCGTTCGTAACACCTGACCGTATCATTGCCAACATCAGCTACAAGTATGGCAAGGAGCACTTCTCGCTGTTCTATAGCGGCTATTCGCCAGCAGGATATAGCTATACCTACTCTAACGATATCAACGGCGACGGTCTGGCTTACGACCTGATGTATATCCCTCGTGATGATTCGGAAATCAAATTCGCTTCTGAGACTGACCGCCTTGCTTTCTGGCAGTTCGTCGAGCAGGATGACTACCTGAAGAACCATCGTGGTGAGTATGCCGATGCGTATGGCGCTCGTGCTCCTTGGGTACATACCTTCGACTTCAAGTATGCTCACGACTTTGACGTGAAGATTGGTAGTACCAAGCATAAGCTGCAACTCATTGCAAACATCGAGAACATTGGTAACCTGCTGAACTCGAAATGGGGTGTTGCCAAGCAGATTCCTGGCACGAGCAACTATCAGTTCAAGTTGCTGAGCGTGGCCAATGCTGCTGATGTTAAGAAGGGCGCAGAGCCTATCTTCCGCATGAATACTGACCTGACGTCGACATGGGACTATAACCATAGTTATGGTCAGTGCTGGCGCCTGCAGCTTGGTGTGAAGTACTACTTCAACTAAACTAGGGTAGAGTGTTTATTAATTATAATAAGGTGGCATTTCTCCAGAAGAAGTGCCACCTTAATAGTAAAAAAAACATAATAAACTGAGATTCTTACCCGTGATTGAGGAATATTTCTTAACTTTGCATCCGATTTTTCCACTTTTAAACCAAGGTAAAATGAAATTGAAGAAATTGTTGATGGCTGCGCTGATGTTGTTCGGCACGACAGCAATGGTGGCACAGGAGATGATGCCGCCGATTCCCGTTGACCCCGATGTTCGTATGGGTAAACTGGACAATGGACTGACTTATTACATTCGTTACAACAACTGGCCTGAGAACCGTGCAGAGTTCTACATTGCACAGCGTGTGGGTTCCATTCAGGAGAACGACGACCAGCGTGGTCTGGCTCATTTCCTGGAACACATGGCCTTCAATGGTTCAAAGCACTTCAAAGGCAATGAGCTGTTGCGCTGGTGTGAGAGTGTGGGTATCAAGTTTGGTACCGACCTGAACGCCTATACCAGTATTGACCAGACAGTATATAATATAAGTAATGTACCCACGACGCGCGAGGGCATCATCGACTCATGTATGCTCATCCTTTATGACTGGGCTGACGGCCTGACGTTGGAACAGGAGGAGATTGAGAAGGAGCGTGGTGTAATTCATGAGGAATGGCGTCTGCGCACCAGTGCCCAGATGCGTATGCTGGAGCGCGACCTGCCGAAGCTCTATCCTGGTTCGAAGTACGGTTATCGTATGCCTATCGGACTGATGGAGATTATCGACAATTTCGAGCGCCCCTTCCTGCAGGCTTACTATGAGAAGTGGTATCGTCCAGACAACCAGGGTATCATCATCGTTGGTGATGTGGATGTTGACAAGATTGAGCAGAAGATCAAGACGCTGTTCGGTCCCATCAAGTTGCCCAAGAATCGTGCACTGGTAACTGCCGAGCCCGTTCCCGACAACAACGAACCTATTGTCGTTATTGATAAGGACAAGGAGCAGCGAATCAATATGGTATCGGTGATGATGAAGCACGAGACTTTCCCCGACTCGCTGAAGAGCTCTATGGCTTATCTGTTGGCCGACTATATGAAGGACGCTGCCATTACCATGCTGAACGACCGACTGAGGGAGTATGCCGAGAAGCCGGAAAGCCCGTTCCTGCAGGCTAATGTAGGAGACGGAACCTATCTGCTGTCACGTACGGTAGATGCTTTCGGAGTGGATGTTGTTCCTAAGGATGGCCAGATGGAGGCTGCCCTCACAGCTGCTCTCACTGAAGCCCGTCGTGCTGCTGAGTTTGGTTTCACTGCCACTGAATACAACCGTTTTAAGGCTAACTACGAGAGCAATCTCGACAAGCAGTACTCCAACAAGGACAAGCGCTATAATAGCCAGTTTGTCAACCAGTATGTGCAGAACTTCCTGAACAACGAGCCTATCCCCAGTATTGATTTCACGCACCAGACCATGAAGCAATTGTTGCCCATGTTGCCGCTGGAGGGTGTCAATATGGTAATGAAGGAGCTCTTCTCGGAAAACGACACCAATCTGGTGGTGCTGAACTTCAACAACGAGAAGGATGGTGCTGTATATCCTACTGAGGAGGGCCTGAAGAAGGCTATTGCCACAGCCCGTACTGCTCAAATTGAAGCTTACGTGGACAATGTGAAGGATGAGCCCCTGATGACAGAACTTCCCCAGAAGGGTTCTATCGTGAAGGAAACGAAGAACGACCTCTTTGGATATACTGAACTGACACTGTCGAACGGTGCGACTGTCGTGCTGAAGCAGACTGACCTGAAGAAGGACCAGGTGCTGTTGCGCGGCGAAGGATTTGGTGGCTCTGCACTTTATGGCGAGAAGGACTATGCCAATATCAAGATGTTCGGCGATGTTGTTGAGGCCAGTGGTTTGGGCAATTTCTCGCACACCGAGCTGGAGAAGGCTATGGCTGGTAAGATTGCCAGTGCATCACTCTCTATGGATGACAACCGCCAGTATGTCAATGGTAGCTCTACGCCGAAGGACGTCGAAGCTATGTTGCAGCTGGTATATCTCTATTTCACCAATATTGCCAAGGATCAGAAATCGTATGACAACCTGATGCAGACTGTTGAGGTAGCCTTGAAGAACCGTCTGTTGCAGCCTGAGGCTGTGTTCAGTGATTCATTGATTGCCACGTTGACCTGCAACAATCCACGTTTCAAGAGCCTTGACGTTGCTGACCTTCCCAACGTGAACTACGACCGTATTCTTGAAATTGCCAAGGAGCGCACAGCCAATGCTGCAGCTTTCACCTTTACCATCATTGGTAACTATGACGAGGCTGCCATCCGTCCGCTCATCGAGCAGTATCTGGCTGCGCTGCCTGCCAAGGGTGGCGTGGTGAAGAGCAAGGATGTATCGACGGACTTCAAGGGCGTTGTCGTCAACAACTTCAAGCATAAGGCAGAGACGCCAAAGGCTATTGCTGTTATGGTTTGGCATTCAAAGAATATTCCTTATACTTTGGAGAATGCCGTCAAGGCTGATATGGTTGGACAGATTCTGAGTATGGAGTATCTGAAGAAGATTCGTGAGGATGCAAGTGCTGCTTATACTGTAGTGGCACAGTCTGGGCTCAGCCGTAATGACTTCGGATCTGAGGCACAGGTGCTTGCCTACTGTCCCATGAAACCTGAGAAGGCCGACACTGCCGTTCTGATTCTTCGCGATGAGGTCGAGGCAATGACCAAGACCTGCGATGCCGACAAGTTGGTGAAGGTGAAGGAGTATATGCTGAAGAATCACGGCGATCAGCTGAAACAGAACAACTATTGGCTGGGTCGCATCAATACTTGGCGTAAGTACGGACTGGACTTCCATACTGATTACGAGAAGCTGGTCAATGCCCAGACAGTGGAAAGCCTCGCAGCCTTTGTCAAGGAATTGTTGAAGGCAGGCAACCGTGCAGAAATCATCATGATGCCTGCGGAATAAAGGTAAAAAAGTAAAAAGGTAAAAGAGTAAACTGAATGAGTTATTTGTTTTCATCAGAATCTGTGTCTGAGGGCCATCCCGATAAAGTGGCCGACCAGATTTCTGACGCGATACTAGACCAGTTTCTGGCTTACGACCCATATGCCCGCGTGGCATGTGAGTCGTTTGTCACCACTGGTCAGGTAGTCATCATGGGTGAGGTGCGCAGCGAGGTGTATATCGACCTCCAGACCATTGCCCGTAACACGATAAAGAAAATTGGGTATACGAAGGCCGAATATCAGTTCGACGGTAACTCCTGTGGTATTCTGACTGCTATCCACGAACAGAGCGAAGACATCAATCGCGGTGTGGATAATGGCGATGAGGAAGAGCAGGGTGCTGGAGACCAGGGTATGATGTTCGGTTATGCCACCAACGAAACGGAGAGCCTGATGCCAGTCTCGCTCGATTTGGCACATCTCATTATGAGTACTTTGGCCGAAATCCGCAAGGAAGGCAAAGTGATGACCTATTTGCGTCCGGATGCAAAGAGTCAGGTGACCGTGCAGTATAGTGACGCTGGTATCCCCGAGCGTATAGACACTATCGTGGTATCTACCCAGCATGATGAGTTTGCCGCTGACGATGCGATGTTACAGACCATCCATGATGACGTGATAAATATCCTCATTCCGCGTGTCAAGGCCAAGATTCATTCTGAAAAAGTGTTAGCTTTGTTCGGCAACGACATCAAATACTACGTCAATCCCACGGGTAAATTCGTTATTGGCGGACCTCACGGTGATACAGGACTGACGGGTCGTAAGATCATTGTCGATACCTATGGCGGCAAGGGAGCCCATGGTGGCGGCGCCTTCTCGGGTAAGGACTCCTCGAAGGTTGACCGTTCGGCAGCCTATGCAGCCCGCCACATTGCCAAGAACATGGTAGCTGCCGGTGTTGCCGACGAGATGCTGGTACAGGTGAGCTATGCCATTGGTGTGGCCAAACCCATGAATATCTATGTGAACACTTATGGCCGTTCGCACGTACAGATGTCGGATGGTGAGATTGCACAGAAGATAGAACAGCTTTTCGACCTTCGTCCTAAATCCATCGAGCGCACGTTGAAACTACGTCAGCCGATGTATCTGGAGACTGCAGCCTATGGCCACATGGGTCGTAAGTGTGAGGTTGTGAAGAAAACATTCACCAGCCGTTATCACGAGACCAAGACCATCGATGTGGAGCTGTTTACATGGGAAAAATTGGATAGGGTAGACGATATCAAACGAGCATTTGGATTATGAACGACTCTGTCGTCCAGCATCATATTGTCCTAACGCCAGGCATGGTCATCAGTTGGCTGCCGCGTAACGCAACGCCCGCACAGCAGGATTCTGCTGTGCAGTCGCGTTTTAAGGCCTCTGAGATTCGTTGGAGCACACGCCCCGACACGCTCCATTTGCCAGGGCACGACAAAGGGCATAACATGCTTGATGTACAGTTGCCACAATACTATCGTGAGGGCTTCTTCTCGAAGGATTCCATGTTTCATCCGGAACTGCCGGGAGGTCGCTATGGTGTGACGGGTATGTCTATACCCTATAACATCCATAATGATGATATCATTACATCCCTATTGTTGGTGCTATTCGTGATGGCTGTCATAGCCTTCTCCAATACGCGTCAGTTTATTATTCGGCAGACGAAGAATTTCTTTAGTACCCATCGGGAGGGTCTGACGGAGATTACTGAGACGGCAGTGGAGATTCGGTTTCAGACGTTCCTCGGCTTCTTAAACTGCCTATTAATAGCACTATTATTCTATTTTTATGCTCTCAATACAATCAGCGATACTTACATACTCTCCTCGCAATACACCCTGATAGCCATTTTACTGGCCATTTCTTCTGCTTATTTCCTGTCTAAGATACTGCTATATTCCTTGGTTAATAGAGTGTTCTTCGATGGTAAAAAGAACCGACAATGGTTGAAATCGTTCCTATACATCTATTCGATGGAAGGTATGTTGTTCTTTCCAGTCTTTATACTATGGGCTTATTTTGGCTTGTCCATTCAAAGTGCGGCAATTTATGTCGTAATTGTATTGATAATCGTTAAAATTCTAGTACTTTTTAAGTGTTTCCTCATCTTTTTTCGTCAAAGTGTCGTTAAATTGCAGATTATTTTGTACTTTTGCACCCTCGAAATCATCCCTTTGCTCCTTTTCTGGGTAGCGATGGTGTATACGACAAATAGTTTGAAAATAAATTTTTAAGACAAAATGATAAAGAAGATTTTGGTCTCACAGCCCAAACCGTCAAGTGAAAAGTCACCGTACTTTGATATTGCTGAGAAATTTGACGTGGAGCTCGTGTTCCGTCCTTTCATTAAGGTGGAGGGTATTTCTGCCAAGGAATTCCGTACGCAGAAAGTCAGTATTCTTGAACATACAGCCATTGTCTTTACCTCGCGTCATGCAATCGATCATTTCTTCACGCTGGCCAAGGAGATGCGTTTGGCCATTCCCGAGGATATGAAGTACTTCTGTGTTACCGAGACTATTTCGTTGTATATCCAGAAATATGTACAGTATCGCAAACGTAAGGTATTCTTTGGCACAACGGGCAAAATTGACGACCTTATTCCCACGATGGCCAAGCACAAGAATGAGAAGTATCTTGTTCCGATGAGCGATGTCCACAATGACATGATTGCTCAGATGCTTGATGCCAAGAAACTGAACCATACTGAGTGTGTGATGTATCGCACCGTCAGCAACGATTTCACTCCTGAGGAAGTCAAGACATTCGATTACGATATGCTTATCTTCTTCAGTCCTGCTGGTATTGAGGCACTGACTAAGAATTTCCCCAATTTCAAGCAGGGAGACATCGCCATTGCTACTTTCGGACCTGCCACTGCCAAAGCAGCGCGCGAGGCTGGTCTGCGTCTCGACCTTGAGGCACCTACCGAGAAGTATCCTTCGATGACTGGTGCCCTGCAGCATTATCTGCTCGAAACCCAAGATTAAGCAATAAGACGTTCATGACATCGATTGCTCCTAGTTTCCAGAAGCGGGAGCGCATGGTCAGTCGGAAACTGATAGATACGCTCTTTGGCGCCTGTCCATCAAAGCAGGGTCTGGAGTCACGGGGGAGCCAGTCGATGGCTGCTTATCCGCTGAGAGCGGTCTTTATGAAAAAGGTACGCGCGCGAGACGATGCCCCAGTCCAAGTACTAGTTAGTGTTCCTAAGAAACACTTCAAGCATGCGGTAGACCGTAATCGCATCAAGCGTCAGGTTCGTGAAGCCTTTCGTCAGCACAAACAGTTGTTGTATGAGGCATTGGCTGAGCAAGAACAATTGCTGTTGGCTTTTATCTGGTTATCGGACGAGCACTATCCTTCGCAGCATGTCGAGTCGCGCGTGGTCAGTCTGATGCAACGAGTGGCAGAGAAGTTATGAAAACCCTGTGGTATTACATATCGCGTCCATTGGTATGGTTGTTGGTATTGCCCATTCGGTTCTATCAAATCTGCATCTCGCCATTGCTCGGTCCTTCGTGTCGCTTTACGCCTACCTGCTCAGAGTATGCCCGTCAGGCCATCATGAAGCATGGACCCTTTAAGGGACTCTATCTGGCCATTTGGCGCATTTTGCGGTGTAATCCTTGGGGCGGCTCCGGCTACGATCCCGTTCCCTAAAAGAAAACGAAATACCGTAATAACGAAATAACGAAAAAAAGATCATATATGAAGAATTTTGTAGAAGAACTCCGCTGGCGCGGAATGCTGGCACAGATGATGCCAGGTACGGAAGAATTACTCCAGAAGGAGATGGTGACAGCCTATCTGGGTACTGACCCCACGGCCGACTCACTGCACATCGGTCACCTTTGTGGTATTATGATGTTGCGCCATTTGCAGCGTTGTGGCCACAAGCCCATCATCCTCGTAGGTGGTGCTACGGGTATGATTGGTGACCCCAGTGGTAAGTCGCAGGAGCGTAACCTGCTGAACGAAGAAACCCTGCGTCACAACCAGGAGTGTATCAAGCAGCAGGTGTCTAAGTTCCTTGACTTCGAGTCGAAGGACGAGAATGCTGCAGAGATGGTCAACAACTACGATTGGATGAAGGACTTCACCTTCCTGGACTTCGCCCGTGAGGTGGGTAAGCATATCACCGTCAATTATATGATGGCGAAGGATAGCGTGCAGCAGCGCCTGAATGGTACAGCCCGCGACGGTCTGTCGTTCACGGAGTTTACCTACCAGTTGTTGCAGGGCTACGACTTCCTGTACCTCTACCAGCATAAGAACTGTAAGCTGCAGTTGGGTGGTAACGACCAGTGGGGTAATATCACCACGGGTACTGAGCTCATCCGTCGTACGCTGGGTTACGAGAATGAGGCCTTTGCCCTGACATGTCCGTTGATTACCAAGAGCGATGGTAAGAAGTTTGGTAAGACCGAGTCAGGAAACATCTGGCTTGACCCCAAGCGCACCACACCGTATAAGTTCTATCAGTTCTGGCTGAATGTCAGCGATGACGATGCCGAAAAGTATATCAAGATATTCACCTCTTTGGAAAAGGATGTTATCGATGCTCTCGTTGAAGAACATAAGCAGGATCCTGGTCGTCGCGTGCTGCAGAAGCGTCTGGCTGAGGAGGTTACTGTCATGGTACACTCACGTGAGGCCCTCGACGCTGCTATTGAGGCCAGCAGCCTGCTGTTTGGCAAGGCAACCAAGGAGGGACTGGAGCGTCTCGACGAGCAGACCTTCCTCGATGTCTTCGACGGCGTGCCTCAGTTCGAGATCTCCAAAGACCAGCTGGATCAGCCTGCCATCGAGCTCTTTACCACCGTCGCTCCCGTCTTCCCCTCGAAGGGCGAGATGCGTAAGATGGTGCAGGGTGGTGGTGTCTCGCTGAACAAGGAGAAGCTCACCGACCAGAATCGTCCTGTTACCTCCGACGACCTCATCGACGGCAAGTATCTTCTGGCCCAGAAGGGCAAGAAAAACTACTATCTGTTGATAGTAAAATAATAAAAGGTGAAGAAATATTTGGTGGAATGCCAAATATTTCTTACCTTTGCACCCGCTTATAGCACGGATGTCCAATGGTGTAATGGTAGCACAACAGGTTTTGGTTCTGTTTGTGGTGGTTCGAATCCGCCTTGGACAACAAACAAACGACAACTACTAAAACATTACAATTATGACAAATTTATTTTCATTGGAAGGTAAAGTGGCGCTGGTGACCGGTGCTGCCTACGGTATTGGTTTCGCCATGGCTGAGGCACTGGCCAAGGCTGGTGCAGAGATTGCTTTCAACTGTCGCGGACAGGAGCATATGGATAAGGCACTGGCTGACTATGAGGCCAAGGGCATCAAGGCTCACGGATATATCTGTGACGTTACTAACGAAGCCGACGTACAGAAGATGGTGGCTGACATCCGCAAGGAGTTGGGTCATATCGATATTCTCGTCAACAATGCCGGTATCATCAAGCGCATCCCCATGCACGAGATGACACGCGAGGAGTTCCAGCAGGTCATCGACATTGATTTGGTAGGTCCGTTCATCATGACCAAAGCCGTCATACCTGAGATGATAGAGCGTCGCGAGGGTAAGATTATCAATATCTGCTCGATGATGTCTGAGCTGGGTCGCGAGACCGTTTCGGCTTACGCTGCCGCAAAGGGTGGTCTGAAGATGCTCACGAGAAATATTTGTTCAGAGTACGGTGAGTATAACATCCAGTGCAATGCCATTGGCCCAGGTTACATCGCTACGCCACAGACGGCTCCTCTTCGCGAACGTCAGGCCGATGGCAGTCGTCATCCGTTCGATTCGTTCATTTGTGCCAAGACTCCTGCTGGACGTTGGCTCGATCCAGAGGAACTCGGTGGTCCTGCTGTGTTTTTGGCTTCACACGCCTCGGATGCTGTCAATGGTCACGTGCTGTATGTAGATGGTGGTATTTTGGCTTATATAGGCAAGCAGCCTAAGTAATCCAAACAGTAAAGATAAAAAAGAGACTCCGTCAGATGATGGAGCCTCTTGATTTTTTATTTACAAGATTACTTGTTAACTGCCTCAGCGAACTCAGCACCAGCCTTGAACTTAGCAACCTTCTTAGCAGCAATCTTAATCTTCTGCTTGGTAGCGGGGTTGATACCTTCACGAGCGGGCTTCTTGCTGATAGCAAATGTGCCGAAACCTACGAGCTGAACTTTGTCACCTGCTACGAGAGCACCCTTGATAGCTTCTACTGTGGCCTCGAGAGCCTTCTTTGCGTCAACCTTGGTCAGACCAGCACCAGCTGCAATCTTGTCAATTAATTCTGTCTTGTTCATAATTTTGTAGTTTTAAAAGTTAAATTAATAATAAAAAAGTTGAATTCTGACGCAAATATAGGATAAAGAATTCATAAAACAAACAAAAAATCAAAAAAAATGAGTTTTTTCATGAAAAAAAGTGTGTATTGCCCCATTTTTGTGCAAAAAAACGGATATTTTTTGTAATTTTGCGCCCAAAATAAAAAAATAGGGTCATTACGACTCTAAGTGGTTAATAAACAGAATAAAAGCAAGATGAATAACATACCCACTATGACCAAGAATCTGCTTATCGTCAATTTTCTGGCGTTTGCAGCAACATGGGTTTTAGAGTTGCGCGGTATTGACCTGACGCAACTGTTAGGCCTTCATTTTTTCCTGGCCAGTGACTTCCAGATCTATCAGTTCTTTACTTACATGTTTCTGCATGGTGGTTTTACCCACATCTTCTTTAACATGTTTGCATTGTGGATGTTTGGCTCGGTCATTGAAAGAGTTTGGGGACCGAAGAAATTCATTTTTTATTACATTGTGTGCGGAATAGGAGCCGGTATAACTCAAGAGTTGGTGCAGTATGCCACCTACACGATAGAGGGTATTTCGGCTTATCAATATGTGAGTGCCGGTGGTGTTCAGATGACTACTGACGCCTATATTAATCTTTGGACGACAATAGGTGCTTCGGGTGCGGTGTATGGCATCCTGCTGGCCTTCGGTATGATTTTCCCTAACGAACGCTTGTTCATTATTCCCTTCCCATTCCCCATCAAGGCCAAGTGGCTTATCGTGGGTTATATTGCCATCGAATTGTTCTCGGCTATGACCGGTCCTGGCGATGGCGTGGCTCATATGGCTCATCTGGGTGGTATGCTGTTCGGATTCCTGCTGATACGTTACTGGCAGAAGCATCCGAACTCCAGCCAAAGCTTTGGCCGCAGTCGCGGACAGGAGTTTTTCGAGAATATGAAACGCCGCTACGACCAGCGTCAGCAGCAGAACAACCGTATGAAAGCTGAACAAACTGACCCGCGTCGTGAGAGTGACGAGGAGTATAACGCCCGCAAGCGTAAAAATCAGGAAGAGGTGGATGCCATTCTCGATAAGATTCGCAAAAGCGGTTACGATAGCCTGACGAAGGAGGAGAAGAAGAAATTGTTTGACCAAAGCCGTGAGTCGTGATTAAACAGCTGAAAGCTTTTACTGTCCGTTTGATAGCTGGGGCGAATGTTGCTACTGTGTTGGTCATGCTACTGGTGGGTTATAGCGACCGCCTGAATCCGGCTGACCATCCGCTGCTTTCGACGCTGGGTATGACACTGCCCGTATTTCTGCTTATCAATCTGGTTTTTCTCTTCTTCTGGCTCATTTTCAAGTGGCGTATGGTGTGGATTTCCGTCCTTGGCCTCGTGCTCGCGTATGTACCTATTAGTATTTACATGCCGTTGAACAGTTCACAGGATATTCCCGATGGGGCGTTGAAGATTATTTCCTACAACGTTTGTGCCTATGGCGGTAATTATAAATACGAACAAGGTTTTGAAAAAGTACGCGATTATCTGGTAGAGGAAAAACCAGACATTGTCTGCATACAGGAGGATATCGATACCTGGCGCCGCTATGTCTTTCTCCATTACGAGAAGACCTTTGCCTATAACGACACGATGGTTATAGCCAATAACCCGCAGAGTTACAATGCATTAGGCATTCATTCGAAATATCCTATTGTCCACCGTGAACGTATTGCTTACCCTTCAGCGGCCAATGGCAGCGTAGCTTGGTGGCTGAAGGTGGGAGACGACACGCTGATTGTTGTCAACAACCATTTTGAGAGTTGCCATTTGAACAAGGACGATCGTGCGCAGTATCTCCAGATGATCAGGGGAAAGATGCCCCGGGATTCGGTGCGCGAGGAGTCGAAACTGTTGCTTGTCAAACTCGCTGAGGCCAATGCGAAGCGTTCCGGACAGATTAGGACCGTTCGCCAATATGCCTTGGACCATAGTCAGTATCCGGTGATTGTCTGTGGTGACTTCAACGACAGCCCCATTTCCTATTCTCGTCATGCCATGGCTGAGGTGTTGACAGACTGTTATGCGACGACAGGAAAAGGTATCGGTTTGTCATATAATCAGAAAGCTTTTTCTTTTCGCATTGACCACTTTTTTTGTAATGATAGGCTTCAACCGTATCGTTGCGAAATTGATGGAAAAATGGACGCAAGTGACCATAATCCGCTCATTTGTTGGGTAAAAATAGCCCCAAAGCATTAAAAAATGTATGAAAATTGCCGAATAATTTCGGTAAGTCAAGAAAAAAGCGTATATTTGCAGGCTAAAAAAGCAAAAATATAAATTATAATAATAAATTAACAACAATGCAAAACAAAGGAATTGTAAAATTTATCGCAATCGTTCTGATTCTCGTTTGCTGCTTCTACCTTTCCTTCTCGTTTGTGACTCGCTACCACGAAAACAAGGCAGCAGCCATGGGCGAAGAGGCTGGTCAGGAGTACCTCGACTCAATCATGAACGAGAAGGTGTACTGCGGAATTTATTCTTTCAAGCAGTGCCGTGAGATGGAGATTGGCCTGGGTCTTGACCTGAAGGGCGGTATGAACGTGATTCTTGAGGTATCAGTACCCGACGTTGTCGACGTGCTGGCTGACCACAAGCAGGACGCTGCCTACAAGAAGTCAATGGAGCAGGCAAAGAAGGAAGAGGAGACCAGTCAGGATGACTTTATCTCCCTGTTTATCAAGTATTGGAAGCAGAATTCTAACGGACGCCCCTTGGCAGCTATCTTTGCTACCCAGCAGATGAAGGGCAAGGTGAGCACCAGTTCTACCGATTCTGAGGTGGAGAGTGCTCTGCGTGCTGAGGTTCAGTCTGCCGTTGACAACTCGTTCAACGTCGTCCGTAACCGTATCGATAAGTTCGGTGTCGTTCAGCCCAACATCCAGAAGCTCGAGGGCCAGTCTGGCCGTATCATGGTCGAGATGCCTGGTATCAAGGAGCCTGAGCGTGTTCGTAAGTTGCTGCAGGGAAGTGCTAACCTGGAGTTCTGGGAGACCTACAACTCACAGGAGATTTATCCTCTGCTGGCCCAGTTGAACCAGAAGTATGCCGCTATGGGTGGCGACGCTTCTGCTGCTGCTGTTGACACTACTGCTACTGAGGCTGTTGCCGATACAACTGCCGTTGCTGAGGCTGCTGCTGACACTACGAAGGCTGCTGCTGCCGACCTGGCTGCCAAGCTGGCCAAGAAGGATGACAAGGTGAAGGACGCCAAGGCTAAGGCTGAGGCTCTGAAGCAGAATCCTCTGTTTGCTGTGTTCCAGCCTGTTCCTCAGGGACTGGCTATCGTTGGTTACGCCAACGCTCGCGATACTGCTGACGTCAACAAGGTTATCTATTCTCAGATTGCCGCTACCGTGCTGCCTGCCGAGTGCAAGCTGCGCTGGGGTGCAAAGGCTGAGGACTTCGGCGGTGAGAACACCAAGGGCGACGTCTTCGCTCTGTATGCTCTGAAGATTACCGAGCCTAACGGCCGTGCTCCGCTGGAGGGTGACGTGATTACCTCTTCTAAGGACGACTTCGACCAGATGGGTCATCCCTCTGTGTCTATGCAGATGAACTCTGACGGTGCTCGCCGTTGGAGCCAGATTACCAAGCAGAATATCGGTCGTGGCGTAGCTATCGTTCTCGACGATGCTGTTTACTCTGCTCCTCGTATCCTGTCTCAGATTGACGGTGGTAACTCTCAGATTACTGGTAACTTTACCATCGAGGATACCAAGGACTTGGCTAATACGCTGAACTCTGGTAAGATGCCGGCTCCTACCCGCATCGTACAGGAAGAGGTCGTTGGTCCTTCACTGGGTGCTCAGTCTATCAAGCAGGGTGTCATCTCGTTCATCGTAGCTTTCGTGCTGCTGATGATCTACATGATTATGCTGTACGGCTTCATTCCTGGTATCATGGCCGATATCGCTCTGCTGTTCAACCTGTTCTTCACACTGGGTATTCTTACCTCGTTCCAGGCTGCGCTGACCATGCCTGGTATCGCCGGTATCGTGCTGACGCTGGGTACTGCTGTGGATGCCAACGTGCTGATCTACGAGCGTATCAAGGAAGAGCTGCGTCGCGGCTTGGGCATGAAGGAGGCCGTGACGAAGGGTTACTCTAACGCCTTCAGCGCTATCTTCGACTCTAACGTGACCTCTCTGATTACTGGTTTCATCCTGTTGTTCTTCGGTACAGGTCCCGTCAAGGGCTTCGCTACCACTTGGATCATCGGTATCTTCTGCTCGTTCTTCACCGCTGTGTTCTTGACCCGTCTGGTTTACGAGAACCGTCTGAAGAAGGACAAGTGGCTTGACCTCACCTTCGTGACTGGTTACTCAAAGAACCTGATGCAGAACGCCAAGTACAACTTCATGGGTATGTATAAGAAGTCGTTCCTCATCTGGGGTGTAGCAGCTATCGTATTCATCGGTTCGTTCTTCGTTCGTGGCTTGAGCCAGAGCATCGACTTCACCGGTGGTCGTAACTATGTGGTGACACTCGACAAGGAGACTCACGTTGAGGATGTTCGCGCTGCACTGGCTGGCGTATTCATTAACAGCGTTGGCGAGAATGCTGGCAAGGAGGCTAACACCTCTGTTATCGCTCTGGGTACCGATGGCAAGACCATCCGCGTATCTACCAACTGGGATATCGAGTCGAACAATCCTGATGTTGACGACCAGGCAGAGACTATTCTGTACAACGCTCTGAAGCAGGGCGGCTTCGTCAGCCAGGCTAAGGTTGAGGACTTCAAGAATCCTGACGTCCGCGAGGGTGGTTCTATCATCAGTTCGGCAAAGGTAGGCCCTGCTGTGGCTAAGGATATCACTTATGGCGCTATCGTCAGCGTTATCATCGCCCTGATTGCTATCTTCCTCTACATCCTGCTGCGCTTCCGCAATGTGGCATTCTCAACGGGTGCTACCATCGCGCTGGCTCTCGATGCACTGGTAGTTATCGGCTTCTATAGCGTTCTGTGGGGTATCGTTCCCATGTCACTGGAGATTGACCAGGTGTTCATCGGTGCTATCCTGACGGTGATCGGTTACTCTATCAACGATAAGGTGGTGGTATTCGACCGTATCCGTGAGAACTTCCAGCTCTATGGCAAGCGCGACCGTCAGCAGCTGTTCAACGATTCGCTGAACCAGACGCTGGCTCGTACCATCAACACCTCTGTCACGACGTTGATCGTGTTGCTTTGTATCTTCATCCTCGGTGGTGACTCTATCCGCAGCTTCTCGTTCGCAATGATTCTGGGTGTTATCATCGGTACCCTGTCGTCGCTGTTCATCGCTGCTCCTACAGCCTTCCTCGTGATGGGTCGCACCATCCGTGAGGACGACGTAGATGTAACAAAGGCATAAGGCTTACACCTTATTATATATATAAATCAGCCCGCTCACATCCGAGCGGGCTGCTTTATCTTTCTAGAATTCCCTAGAACCTCTAGATTATCTAGATTCTCTAGAACATCTAGTTAAAATAGTACAGGAACGCTGCAATTCCCTCCAAGGCGGGCTTGCGCTGACCTTCAATCTCGATGGAGAACTTGATTTCCGCCTTGCAGATGCCGCGCAGGTTCTGAATATTGTGCAGCTTCGTCACCAGGCGCACACGGCTGCCAGTAATCACGGGCTGGCCGAAACGCATATCGTTCATGCCGTAGTTCACCAGCATCTTGATGTTGTTCACCTCGATAATCTGATCCCACAAGTAAGGCAGCAACGACAGCGTCAGATAGCCGTGGGCAATAGTCGACTTATACGGACTTTCCTCCTTGGCACGCTCCACGTCAACATGAATCCACTGGTGGTCCAGTGTAGCATCGGCAAACAGGTTGATGCGGTCCTGATCGACCTGCAACCACTCACTCTTTCCTAACTCTTCGCCCAGGTGGGCGGCAAACTCGTCGTACGAGTTAATCACTAATTTTCCCATAATTTCTTGTGTTTAGTATCTTTTGGTGGCAAAAGTACAAAAAAAATGGCAAAGAGCCAAAGGTTCCTTGCCATTTTTCTAGTCTATGTTATCCTTTATCTGATTACCTTACGTGTAGTTCCATCGACACTACGGACGATGAGCAAGCCACGGGCACTGCTGTCAACACGACGACCATCGAGCGTGTAGAAGGCTGATGTCTGACTGCTGATGGTTGATGTCTGGAGGCTGATGTCTGTAGCAGTATTGGCCGTCCCGTAGGCACTCAGTCCGCCATTCTCGTTGACGGCCTGCACCTGCCACTGGTCGGAAGCAGTGTATCCGTCGAAGGAGGTTTGGGTGGTAAAGCCTGCTACCTCGCCGTTCTTCGTCACCACATAGCAGATGGCGTAGGGTACAGCCTCCCACGAGAGTTGTGATCCTTCGCCTTTGACGACGGGTGCGTCAACGGGTTCGCAAAGCAAGTCGGGCTGCCAGTTGTCATTGCCGCCACAGACATTCTTGATGGTATATTCAGCCGCCTCCTCAGCAGTCAGAGTATTCTTCACGTTGAACACCTCTGCCTTGGTGCCGGCCTCCTTGTCAATCCAATAATAATAGTAGGTCTCGCGCTGACTCAAATCCACAGGATTACCATCCTTGTCGACGGTGTTATACTCTGCCCACAGCGCGGGCAGTCCACCCATGGTGTTGTACCAGCCCTTGGCAGGGATGTCGATGAAGGTCTGCGTGTTGATGTAGACAGTCTTCGGCTGGTCGTGCCAAGGACGTCCGAGCCATACGTCAGTGACGTCGATGCCCTTACGTGGACGGATGATGTTGTTCTGGAACACATAGCCCCACTTTGTGTCGGCGGTATGGCGTGGAGCCACGATGTAGCCACCGCTGGGACGGTTGATTTGGATGGTGTCACCGTCCAAGTAGACGTCGCCATTGTTGTAGATGAAGTCCACGGCACCCTCGATGAGCGAGTTCTTGATGTAGTGGCGGGCCGTCGAGCTGCTAGAAGTAATCCACGTGTCCTGATAGGAGAGCAGAGCTACGTTGTTCATGGCTATGCGGTCTGCAACAGTATTCAATGCCAATGCCTGCGGACCAGCCAGCTTCTCATAGCCATAGCTGTTCTCTAAGGTGATGTTCTCGAAGAATGTATCGGTACCCTTCACCACAACCGTAGCTCCTGGATCTACGCTATAGGCATTATCGCCACCACAGAGGCGATTGTCATAGATGACGGTCTTGTCGCGCTGCTGACCAATGATGTGCAGATGAGTCTTCGTGGCGGGAATGTCGATGTGCTCGTTGTAGCGTCCATTCTTCACGAAGATAAGCCAGGGCTTGGCACGGCCTGCGGGAGCCTTGTCGATGGCTTCCTGCAAGGTCTTGTAGTCACCACTTCCGTCCTGAGCCACCACGGCATCGTAGAGTTTGGCCTCGGGCTGCTGGCGCTCCATGGTGGTGAAGGTGATTTCTGCCGCTGCGACGGGTTTACCGCTGCGGCTGACGAGTACGCCTTCGGGCATAGAGAACGTGTACTGGGTAGCATACTTCAGTCCTATGTACTTGAAGACGGCTGTTTTGCCACTGATGATGGGGGTAATCTCTTCGCCGTTTAACGTGGCCTTGCCCTCGCCGGACTTAATCTTGTTATCAAAGGTCAGGATAACGCTTCCGCTGGCCGAGACACCTGTAGCATCCTGCTCAGGATTGCTCGACACGAGGGTTGCCACCTCGTCGGCAGCACCTGTAGCGTCGGCAAGTACGAAGAGTTCAGCCAGTGACAGGCCGTCATTGTTACTTTCTACACCCGTCTTGGGCGATGTGTAGTCGGGCAGGAAACGGATGTAGACTCGGTCTTTGTCAGCAGCCTCTGCGGGTAGGTCAAACTCCTGCGAATCCCAGCCACGGTTGGGCAGGTTGTAAGTGCCGAAGGTGGTGAATGTCTCGCCATCTGTGCTGTACTGGGCGTTGATGACACTGTAGGCGTTATAGTCGTCACCGACCGATGCCGAGAGTTTCAGGTTTTGGTAGCCCTTCGACGAGAACTGCAGCTGGAAATACCAGTTGTCGGTGATGGGGCGCCAGCAGCGGATGCCGTATTTGCCGTTCACCTTGCCGGCAGCCACGCCATTAGCCAACCAGCTGGTGGTGGTGCCGTCGGCCTGGCGCAGTTGCAGCAGTCCGGCATTCTCCGTGTCGGCCTTGTAGTCGGCAGCACGGTCGGACTTGGGGTTATCCTGATAAAAGTCCCATCCCACGATAAAGTCGGTGGCTGAGAACACGGCCTTGACGTTCTTCTCTCCGTCCATCTTCAGTTCTGCCTCGGCATTGGTCCCCGTAGCGTCGCCTTCCCAGTTGGTGAAGGTCAGGATGCGGTTGTTCTGTGCCATCAACTTCACGTCGGTACCCTCTTCGTAGTGGTGGATGCCATCTTCGACGTGGCCCTCAGGCTGGAACTGCACGAGGTTGGCGTTGGCACCACCCTCTAATTGCACGTTCAGGGCATAGACGTTATTCTTCGTATAGGTTGCCACTAATGTCGTGTTCTGCTTGATGTCAAAGGTATAGGGGTTCTCCTTCGACACCTCGTTGCCCTCGCCGTCGGTCCAGGCGGCAAAGTGATAGCCGAAGTTCTCGGTGGCTTTCACTGTGAGTTGTGTGCCCTCGTCGAACTCGCTGCCGGCAGGGTTGCACGATACGGTACCTGCACCCTCAGTGCCCAGTTTAACACTCATGGTATAGACGGGAACAGCCTCAGGAGTACCCTGAATGTCGCCCGTCACGACCACATTGCCAAAGCCATACTCCTTGTTGGAAGCCAAACCATAGACCTTGATTTTCAGTACCAGTCCGTTAGCATCGACCGTCACACCTGAAAGGTCGTAGTTTAGCGCTGAGAACTCATTGTTGCGTGCGGGGCTGAAAGCCTCGGCAAGTATCTTCTCCGTGCCACCGGCAATGGCAACTACGTCGAACTTTCCGCCACCGGTTCCCCATTTCGATGATTCAAAGCTAAAAAACTTTGGCGTAAACGTCAGTCCTTTCTTGGGCTTGATAGTGAATGTCAGCACATCATCGTCATTAGGTGTTCCGGAATTATTGACTGATGGTTTGTAGAGGGTCTGCTTGGAAGTGTCGGCTGTGCGCATCTGCGAAATAATCAGTTTGCCGTAATCGAACTCGGCAACACTAAACAGACCAGCTGTCTTTACTTCGGCTGCCGTAGCATCGTCCGCTCCCTTTCCTAAGGGCCAAGAGAGGGTAAAGTCCTTTTCGTCGACACTCTGGCCTGCTGCTGTGAGAGGCAGCAGTGCGAAGAGCAAAACTAACATAACTAACATTGCGTTGAAGAAAAATTTACTTTTCATAGAAATAAGTTTTGGTATGTAAAATTAGTAAATGATTTTTTTGATGCTTCCGTCCTGCACGCGGACGATATTCAGGCCGCGCTGCATCTGCGTGTGACCGCGACCGTCAACGGTAAAAAAAGCGATTGACTTTTGGCTGTTCTCTCTTTGAGAGTGTGGCGTTGCGAGGGCATTTGGCTGAGTGCTGATGCCTGTTGTATTATCGCCCGCCACACCATGAATAGTCAGGTCGGAGAGACAGATGGTCTTGCCGGTAGCGGCACCATTGTACCAGGGATAGACGCGGACGAGCAGTTCCTGACCATCTTTAACGGTCAGTACAGGTTTGACCTCGACATACTGTGGATTGTTGGCGGTCATCTTCTTGCCCTCGAAAATGGTGGTGCGAGTGGCAAAGTTATCGGTAGAGTAGTAGACGTGTGCACACATACCGCTTCCGCCAGCTCCGCAAAGGAAGAGCGAGATAGCGTCAATCTTCAGCTCCATACCTTCGGCAGGCTTAATGCCCCACTGGATATAACGCTCAGGATTATCGTCGATTTCATCTGCAGGCCAAGCATCACCAGTCAGCAAGTTGCGCTGCATCTTGCGCGAAGCATCATAGCCCGTCCAATCAGGCCATACGGTGTTGGCATTGGGATTGCTGTAGCGCTGTACGTACATGCCCGTAAAACTCTCGGGAGTGACAACGGCAGGGCCAGTCAGCTCGTAGTTATCGTCAGCCTCCAGTCGCCAGTAGGCCTTTACCTCTGCTCCCCCGTCTAATACCACGGCCGTAGCTGTGACGGGAATCTCGATGGTCTTATCGCCCTGCTTCAACGTGATGGTTCCACTTGTCTCGCCGTTCTCTGTCAGTGTCAGTTGGGCACAGAAAGTCTTGATGAGCGTTGCGGCGGTGTAGTCGACGCTTAGCATCTGCTGCCAGTCTTTCTTGTCAAACGACAGCTGGATGCCGTTGGTGGCTTGAATGGTGACGGTACCCTCCTCGGGTGACAATCCGAAGCCATTGATGGTAAACTCCTTCTGCAACGTCTGTCCCTTGTAGGCCTCGCCAAGATCTGCTATAGCTGGCGAAACGCTCAGGTCGGTGGGCAACGTGATATTCTCTGCCAGAATACCCTGGGCCTTCATCAGTCGTGCACACTCGCGAGCCACCAGCAGTGCTCCCGTAGTATTAAAGTGGGTGGAACCCTGCCCGTCGAATAGTGCAGCCTCACATTTCGCACGCGTACCATAACTCTCATACAGGTTCTTGGTGGCGGTAGTCAAATCGATAAAGGCTACGTTCTTCTCTTCAGCGAGCTTTTGTGAATGGTAGGCATAATCCATCAGGTGATCATCTGCACCTACTTTCTGGTTTTCCTTGATGCCGTCGGCTGTCAGTACCGAGAACTTGTCGCCCAAGTCGTGACGACCATTGCGCTGCACCTTACCGTTGCCGTCCATGTAGCTGCGGCATACGGGTGAACAGATGATGGGCGTAGCACCCTTGGCAATAACCTCGTCCACGATTTTTCCCAACCATTTCTTATAGGTATCCGAAGGTGTAGTTCCACGCGAGTCTAGCGCTGCAGCTTCAGTGGTCATCCCTTTACTGACGTAGTATTGATACACCTCGTCGCGGTCCATACCGTTTATCTTTTCGTCGTTATGACCGAAGGTGATGATGACGTAGTCGCCAGCCTCAACGTTCTTCTTGGCGGTCTGCCACAGTTCGTTGTAGCCTCCGCGCGAGTCACGCCCGCCCTTTGCGTAATTAATAGAAGTCCAGCCGTTGGTCAGAAATTGGCCGAAATACATACCCCAGCCACGGGTCACCGTAGCCGATTCGTCGTAGGGTGCCATTGTCGAGTCACCCAGTGTGTGAACTTTCTTTGCGTTACCCGTAGCTGTAAGCAGTACGATAGCACTCAAAAGAGATAGTAGTTTTGTTTTCATATTTAAATCTGATAATGTTACTTTTGGTTTTCTGCCGCAAAGTTACACCATCAGCGTTATGTGGACGGGGTAAAAATGCTCCAACGGTGTATAAAAAATGCGTCAAACAGCTCGTTTGACGCAAAAATACTACCTGTTTGACGCATTTTTATACTCTGTAGGCGATTGTCCTGTGCTCTGTTTGAAACAGCGACTAAAGTACTTCGGATCAGTGAAGCCGGAAGCGTAGGCAATTTCTGCTACTGTCTTGTCTGTCGTTTGAAGCAGCTGGCAGGCTCGCTTGATGCGGGCCTCGCGCAACAGATCCTGTGGCGTAATGCCCATCGCCTGCTTCAACTTGCGTTGCAGTCCGCTACGACTGGTGGCAGCAGCCGACGCCATATCGCCCACACCGATGTCGCTGTCTGATATGTGTTCCTCAATAAATGTCATCACACGCTCCAGCATCGGGTCAATGGCTTCTTTATTGCGTGCCACACTTCGACCTTCAGGTTGAACGGCTTCTCCCTCTTCTCTAACTTCTATCAGTGCCAGATACTTTTCAAGCGTCTCACGTTGCTGTCGTTTGATGCGCCTTATATATAATAAGGTATAGACTATAGCAGCTATTGTACCTATAATCAGCAGCAGAATGAGCAGGCGACCCCATAACGACTCCCAAAATGTTGGCGTTACGATGATGGTAATGGCGCGAACATTTTCCTGCCACTCACCATCGGCATTCGTCGAACGAATCTCCAAAAGGTAGGTGCCTGGCTCCAGGTCGAGCAGTGTGGCCGAACGGTCTTGACCAATATAATTCCACTGACTGTCTGGCGATAGTCGGAAAGCATAATTGATGCGTTCAGCAGCACTATAGTCGAGGGCCGCAAAGCGTACTGTTACATCGCGTTCGTCAGCGCGAAGCACGATGGAATCGGCCATTTCAACGGAAAAATCGCTCTTTCCACCCTGTACGGAGGCGCTGGTCAGCACCAGTCGAGGCTTGATGGTATTCGTGGCCATCTGTTGCATGTCCGTCACAAAAGCGCCATCCATCAGTCCGAACAACCAACGGTTGTTTCTCAATGCCAGGGGATGAGCCTCGCTGAAGCAATAGTCATCCTGAAAATGATGAGCATCCAATACTTGGCCATGACATATGCTGTCTATCAGCATCAGCTGATGACTGCCCACAGCCATCAATCGATGGTCTGGCAGAATCGTCAACGATTGTACGATATCGTTGCCTTGTGCATGGAATATCTCGTTGAAATGGCGGAAATTGAGTGTATCCGTCATCAAGTTCGAGGACATGATTTGATTGATACCACCGCTTTCAGTACTTACATACAACCGCCCTTCGGCATCCTGCACGACATCCATCGTTGCACTACAACTCAGACTGCCGGCACGCTCGCTTTCACGCTGATGCAGCCGGAACTGCATCTTATTGGCATCCTGTTCTATACGAGATACCCACAAGCCGTTACCTGTAGCTGCTAACATGAAATCATTTTTGGTAAAGTACAGATAGCGTACACGCTGGCCATCTTCCTTCGGAAACTGCTTCGGCTCGATGAAATCGGGCTTTTTTGCATCTGGATGACTGGTATAGCAAAGACCGCCACCTAACATAGCCACCCAAAGACGTCCAAATCTGTCCTCAGTGATATGATAGACATCTGTCATCGGAATGTCGGTGAAATGGTCGATTTTGAACGTTTCGGCAGATGTCGGTTGCAGTCGGAAGAGACCGTCGGGCTTGCTGCCCAACCAGAGCGTACCGTCTTTTGATTGGTGCATACAATAGACAGCAGCACCAAAGCGGGTATAGCTCTGATGGATTCGCCCGTCAGGTCCTAGGTAGCCCAGCAATCTGTCGTCACTACCACTATAGATACGCAGAGCCTGATCGCCCTTCGTTGCCACCCAGTAGCGTCCTTGCTGGTCGGCAAACAGACATTTCACTTCCTCACGCGGTTCGATAGGTAGTCGTTGGGTATGCTGCAGACTTGTGGTGAACTTATAGATATTGCCGTAGTCCGTTACCCATAAATTACCTTGTAGGTCTACCAACGCAAAGCCCAAATCCCCCAACGTCATGGGTAGCTGATAAGGCACTTCCTGTCCCGTCTCCTTATGGCGATATGTCAGGCATCCGTTACTGTTGAGTGTCCATCGTGTCTGGTAATTATCCGTCCACGACATATTCCTTCCTTTCAACATCGACTGACTCTGCCGATACTTTTTACTCCATTCTGTAGTGTGTTTCTGTTCTTCTTCTGTCAAGTCGCGAAAACGATAATCGTGAAGACTGAACATGAAATAATCCTCGTCCACACGACAAAGAATCATGCCATGAGGCAATAAATCGATATTACGGATGCGGTCGGTCGTCATGTGACAGCCGTCGCCCACGGCTGGCTTAAACGTCTGGAACTCATAGCCGTCATAGCGGCACAAACCATTCCATGTGGCAAACCACATGTAGCCCTGCTCGTCTTGCAACAGTTGCGTAAGATGGCTCGACGGCACGCCATCGGCCTCGTTATATTTTGTGACACTGCACAGCGGTTGTGACCACACTCCATGCAGTCCCATCCACATCATCATCAGTATCATTATCGCTCTCATCGTCTGCAAAGATACGAATAAACGAGAACAATACCAAATTTTCGAGCAGCGAAAGCAGAGATATGCCTGCATTTTCTCTGCTGAGTCGCGAGAAAATTCGACAAAGTCAAATTTTTTGCATATAATAATTTGTTCCTTTGCTACTTATTTTGTACCTTTGCAGCGCAAAGTACGGAAATTTGCATGCCCTGATAGTTAAATGGATATAACAAGGTCCTCCTAAGACTTAGTTCCGCGTTCGATTCGCGGTCGGGGTACTTAGCTAACGGAGTTGGCCTCCGTGCGTATTCCCAAATACTCCGAAAGTAATTTTGAATACTTCCGGAGTATTTTTGATTTCTCCGAAAGTATTGGAGCCGACTTTAAATCACAGTGCATTAATGGTGGCAATTGCGAGCATTAAAGGTAACAATTGCGAGCATTAATAGTAACAATTGCAAGCATTAAAACATGAATTCCCTGGGCAGGGAATATTTTTTTCTCTGGGCAGGGCGCAAAATTTTCCTAGGCAGGGCGCAAAAAAGAGCCAAGAGTAACCCCGATTTGTCGGAATGTCAATAAATAGAAGACTTCCACTGGGGTGGGTGTTGCCGAAACAGTAACCCCAACACCCAACCCATGACCCAACCTGACACTCCACCCAAAAGGATTTGAAATATCGTCGCGAAATCTGTCAAAGCGTGCATAATGGGGTGAGTCTTGGGTGGGGTGTTAGGTGGAGTGTCGGGTGGAGTGTTATGGTAACACTAACCCCTCCGCTTTTCCTTTGCCTAAAGGAACTCCGAGCGATTGGGTGGAGTCATAGTTCCCAGTAAGCAAACTGCCAACGAGCAGTAAGTAAACCGCGCGTCCTTGGGAAGTAAACCGCCAATCCTTGGGAAGCGGGCAAACGTCAACACCTTCCCTGCTAACCATCGCTCTCCTCCCTGCTGTATGGTCGACAGCAGGGAAGTGTCAAGCCGACAGCAGGGAGCAGATCGGCGTTCAGCCCGTAAGGTGACGGAGGGCACACCGTGCGTTGGGCTCCGGACAGCCGGTACTAAGTCAGCTAATTAAATTGATGGACAGGCAAAAAATTAACACTTTAGCGTCAAAAACAGATTCTTAATTGGACCATGGGACTCTAATTTTGCGCTCTGATAGAATATATCAGTGAAGAATTTGCTTTATCACGGCCAAATCCTTACCTTTGTTGTCAGAAGGAGGAAGAGGCCGACAGGAAAGGGAAACTATCCGTGGGACAA